>Ga0182024_10001239_pt1 | contig 66303 bp, 59 predicted proteins | sample P32metaG_FD_120480 | JGI IMG/M metagenome (GOLD analysis project Ga0182024, IMG submission 120480) | Permafrost microbial communities from Stordalen Mire, Sweden - P3-2 metaG (Illumina Assembly) | ecosystem: Environmental > Terrestrial > Soil > Wetlands > Permafrost | place: Sweden: Stordalen... | reverse complement strand
TCGGCGGTGTCGGCGGTGTCGGCGGTTTCGGCGGTGTCGGCGGTGTCGGCGCTCATGGGGCATGCACCTGGGGCGGCGCGAGGACCGGGGCCCTGGTCTCGAGCACGGCGGCCACCTGGAACATGACGGGCTCGCCCAGGGCGGGCGCGAGGACCTGGACCCCGACGGGCAACCCGCTGCCGTCGGCGCCGAAGGGGATGCTGATGGCGGGGTGGCCGGCCAGGTTCGACGGCACGGTGCACACGTCGGACAGGTACATCGCCCACGGGTCGTCGACCTTGGCCCCGATGGCGAAGGCGGTCGTCGGTGTCGTCGCCCCCAGCAGCACGTCGAACCGCTGATAGGCGACCGCCAGCGCATCGATGATGAGCGTCCGCACCTTCTGGGCCTGTCCGTAATAGGCGTCGTAGTACCCCGCCGACAACGCGTAGGTACCGAGCATGATCCGGCGCTTCACCTCGGGCCCGAACCCCGCGGCGCGCGTCGCCGCGTTCATGGCCTCGGCGGTGTCGGCTTCGACACGCAACCCGTAGCGCACGCCGTCGTAGCGCGACAGGTTCGACGACGCTTCGGCCGGTGCCACCACGTAGTACGCCGGCAGGCCGTGACGGAACTCGGGGATCGACACGCTCTCGACGTGCGCACCGGCGGCCACCAACACCTCCGCGGCGTCGCGCACCCGTGCCTCGACCGCGGCGTCGACACCGTCCACCAGCTCGGTGACCAACCCCACCCGCAGCCCCTCGACCCCGTCGGCCAGGGCCGAGACGGTGCGGGGCACAGGCCGCTCGAGACAGGTCGAGTCGAGCGGGTCCTGCCCGCCGATCACATCGAACACCACCGCGCTCTCGGTGACCGTCGTCGTGAGGGGGCCGATCTGGTCGAGCGAGCTGGCGAAGGCCACGAGCCCGTAGCGCGACACGGTCCCGTACGTGGGCTTCATTCCCACGACCCCGCACAGCGCGGCCGGCTGGCGGATCGACCCGCCGGTGTCGGACCCGAGCGCCAACGGGGCGAGCCCGGCCGCCACCGCCGCGGCGGAACCACCCGACGAGCCGCCGGGAACGCGGGTGGGGTCATGGGGGTTGTGCGTCGGCCCGAAGGCGGAGTTCTCGGTGGACGACCCCATGGCGAATTCGTCGAGGTTGGTCTTGCCGATGACGACGGCACCCGCCGCCCTGAGACGCTCCACCACGGTGGCGTCATAGGGAGGCCGCCACCCGTCGAGAATCCGAGACGAACAGGTGGTGGGAATGCCGCGCGTGCACATGTTGTCCTTCAGGGCCACAGGCACCCCCGCCAGCGGGCCGGGATCCTCGCCCGCCGCCACCCTGCGGTCGATGACTTCCGCCTCGCGGCGCGCCGAGTCGTGCAGCACCGTCACGAAGGCGTGCAGCTCGCCGTCGACCTCGTCGATGGCACCGAGGTACTTCTCGACCACCTCCGCAGCCGACATCGACCTGGCCCTGACCTCGCGGGCGATGTCGAGAGCGGGGCTCGGCCTGGCGCCGGCAGCCGCCGACGTGGCCGACCCCGACGGCCCGGTCACAGCGCCTCCCCCAGGATCGGGGGCACCCGGAACCGCCCGTCCTCCACGGCCGGCGCCTGGGCGAGCACCTCGGCGCGATCGAGGGAGGGTCGCGGCTCATCGGCGCGCGTCACGTTGCGCAGCGGCAACGGGTGCGCGGTGGGCTCGACCCCGTCGGTGTCGAGGGCGGCGATCTCGGCGGCATGGCCGATCACCGCCGCCAATTGCAGCGCGTACAGATCGAGCTCGTCATCGGTCAGGTCGATGCGCGCCAGACGCGCCACATAGGCGGCGTCGTCCCGCGTGAGGCGCGCTTCGCCTGACTTCGGTTCTGCGGCTGCAGGATCGCCGGGCATCAGCCCGCCGTCCCAGCCACCGTCCCGCCGGCTGCGTCCGAGCCCAGCACGTCGTGCACGAACTCGACCGTCCGCGACTCGACGAGCTCTGCGTCGTAGTCGAGCGTGGCCACGTGATAGCTGCGCTCGAGCCACACGCGCTCGATGGGCCCCGAGACCCGTGCCACGAGCACGTCACCCGAAGACGAGGGCACGACGTGGTCGTTGCGGCTCGAGAGCAACAGCACAGGGCACGTGATGTCGTCGAGGTGGGCGGCGACCTCGTCGATCCCGGCGAACAAGCTCAGGGCGGCCGCGATGGGTGACCCGAGATAGGCGAGCTCGGTAGAGCCTTCTTTGGCAATGTCCGATCCCACTCCGGGGGCGACCTCGGTCCCCGAGTCGAGAATTCCCTGCAGCACCTCGCGGTAACTGTCGGCCGGGGGGTCGACGAACGGATTGACGAGCACCATCCCCACGATCTCGTGATGATGCTCGGCCAACCGGCAGGCGAGTGTCCCTCCCATCGACAGCGCCACCACGGCGACCGCGTCACAGCGCGCCGCCAGTTCCACGTACGCGACTTCCGCGGCGGCGGCGTAGTCGGACCACCGCGTGGGGACCATGTCCTCGATGGCGGTCCCGTGACCGGGAAGAAGCGGGAGCTCGACGGTGTAGCCCTCGTCCGCCAGGGCCTGCGCCACGGGCCGCATGGACTGCGGGTTGCCGGTGAAGCCGTGCAGCACGAGCACGCCTCGCGCGTCACCGTCGTGGGTGAAGGGCTCAGCACCGGGGATGACGGGGGCGACCACGTCGAGATGCTAGGCCACGGGCCGCACGTGCCCCGCTCGGACAGGGCGGACGGCCCCGCCGGGTATGGTGAATCCGCCCGACAGCAAGGAGCACAGCGACGATGGCCCAGTACGCGTTCCTGAGTGACGAGTGGGTAGCCGAGGCGCGCAAGATCCGCGAGGAGCACGAAGGCCGCGCCGGGACGATGGCGCACCAGATGAGGATGAACCTGGTGATCACCGATGTCCCCTTCGGTGACGGCCCCATCGACGCCCACCTCGACACCACCGACGGCACCCTGAAGCTCGACAAGGGCCATATCGAGCCGGCTGATCTGAAGGTGACTCTCGACTACGCCACGGCGAAGGCGATCCTCGTGGAAGGCAATCCCTCGGTGGGCATGCAGGCCTTCATGGCCGGCAGGGTCAAGGTGGAGGGCGACATGGCCAAGCTCATGATGCTGCAGGGCGCGCCACCCGACGAGAACGCCCAGGAGGTCGCGAAAAAACTCCGGGAGATGACCGCGTGACCGCGTGACCGCTTGACCGCGTGACCGCTTGACCGCGTGCGCAAGGTTTGGCCCTACGCAAGGTTTGGCCCTACGCACGGTCCCGCGTGGCAGGGTCGAGTTAGGCGGGGTCGGGCAACACGACCGGCTGGCGTTCGGTGACGTCGAGGGCCTCGAGAGCCTCGACCGACGCAGCCAGATTCCTCGGGGTCGAACGTGACATCACAGCGCCGACCACCCCCAGGAGCGCAACCGCTCCTCCCACCAGATAGGCGACGTGGAACGCGTGCAGGATCGCGCCCGGCCCGTGGTGACCTCGGAGGACGGCGTCGTACACGGTTTCCATCACCTGGATCCCGGCGACCGTGCCCAGCTGGTTCATAAGCTGCTGGGAGGCCGCCGCCGTGCCGAGGTCTTCGGGCGCGAACTCGTTGGACACCGTGGCCGACAGCGACGGTGACGCCACGCCGAGGCCCATTCCCGACAGTGCCAGCGCGATCTCCACGAGGGCGAGGCCGGTGGAATGCCCGGCCAGCGCGAAGACACCCATGGAAAGCACCACCGCCGTCGTGCCGACGACGGCCAGAGAACGTTCACCGACACGCACGGCCAGGTACCCCGCAAACGGCGCGATGGTCGAGAACACGATGGGGCGCGGTAACGACAGGAAGCCCACCAACGATTGGTTGTGGAGGTACCCGAACGAGTACTCGAGGAGCAACGGGGTGAGGAAGAACCCGCCGAGGTAAGCGAAGTTGGCGAAGCTCTGCGCGGCGATCGGGAAGACGAAGTTCCGCTTGTGCAGGTACGCGAGCGGGAAGATGGGATCCGAGGCGCGACGCTCCGCGGCGCGGAACAAGACACCGCAGGCCACTGAGAAGGCGAGCAGACCCAGCACGAGCGGGCTCGACAACCCCGAGTTCGGGAGGAAGGTCAACGCCAGAAGGAAGGCGGCCACACACGCCGCGATCGACCCTGCGCCCGCCCAGTCGAGGTCGAGCTCCTCCCACCTGACGTGGCGGCGCCCCGAGGCGCGCTTGGGGAGCACGGCCATGGCGAGCACCGACGCCATCAACAACAAGGGGACCTGGAGAAAGAACATCCACCGCCACCCGAAGAGCTGGATCACGGGCCCTCCCAATGCCACGCCGATCACCGGGCCCCCCGCCCCCACGAGCGACCAGAAGCCGAGCGCCTTCACGCGGTCGCCGTGGTCGAAGACCGACAGCACGAGCGCCATCGACGCGGCGCCGATGGACGCCCCGACCATGCCGCCGAGGATGCGCGCCGCGATGAGCACCCCGATGTTCGGTGCCAAGGCGGACAGCGCCGCGGCCACGGTCTCGGCCATGATCCCGGCCATGAAGAGGCGCCGATGGCCGAAGAGGTCCCCGGCCTTTCCCACGAGCGGGGCCACCACCCCGTAGGCGAGCAGGGGCCCGGTCACGACCCAGGTGGTGGCGGCGAAGCTGGCGTGCAGGCTCCGGGACACTTCGGGCAACGCCACCACGAACACGGTGAACAGCAGGTTGGTGGCGAGCAGACCCGACAGCGACACCCACAAGACCCACCACTGGTAGCGGGGGCTTCGCCGGGCCCGATCCCCCAGCGGCTCGAGCCAGGAGTGCAGCCGCGACGGGGCGGCCCCAGGGCCAGGAGTGTCGCGGCTTTCGGGTGTGGCGCGATCGTCAGGAGAGGTTGGGCCAGAGGGGCTCACGGCGGCCCAAGATTACCGCTGAGGCTCAGCGCCTCCCGCCCGACGGCGAACGGGGTTAGGGACCCGACGTCTGTGTGTCGTCTGAGTCGAACAGACCCGGAATCTCCTTGGCGAGCTCTTCGACGGTCCAGCGGTCGTCCTTCTCGAGGGTGGTGGTCATCGTCCACGGTTGGAACACGCGCACCTGGCCGCCCTGCACGAAAAGGACCCGCCCGGTCCAAGGACATCCCTCGGTGGCGAGGTATGCCACGAGGGGGGACACGTTGGCCGGATTCCAGACGTCGAAGGCACCCGGGTCACGCGGCGCCTTCACGATGTCGCCCAAGCCCGGCGTCGCCTCGGTCATGCGTGTGCGCGCCGCGGGTGCGATGGCATTGACCCGCACCCCGTACCGGATGAGCTCCTGCGCGGCGATGACGGTGAAGGCGGCGACCCCGGCCTTGGCCGCGCCGTAGTTCGACTGGCCGGGGTTGCCGAGGAGCCCCGAGGTCGAGGACGTGTTGATGACCGAGGCGCTGACCTCCCGGCCCTGCTTCACATGCTCGCGCCAATAGGCGGCCGCGTAACGGGTGGGGAGGAAGTGGCCCTTCAGGTGCACGTGGATGACCGAGTCCCAGTCCTCCTCGGACATGTTGACCAGCATCCGGTCTCTCAGGATCCCAGCGTTGTTGACCAGCACGTGCAGATCGCCGAACGCCTCCACCGCGGAATTCACCAGATTCTGGGCCCCTTCGGGGGACGCGATGTCATCGGTATTCGACCGGGCCTCACCGCCGAACGCCCGGATCTCGTCCACCACCTGCTCGGCCGCGCTCCGGTCGTCACCCGAGCCGTCGATGGCCCCCCCGAGGTCGTTCACGATGACCTTGGCGCCTTCAGCGGCGAACAACAATGCATGCTCACGACCGAGACCGCGCCCCGCACCCGTGATAATCGCCACTCGGCCTTCGAGCGCTCCCACGTCGTTCTCCTCCTCAGGTTCCCGGGTGAGGTTCCCGGGTGATTTCGCCCGAAAACTCCCTGGCACCGCCCCTTCGCAAAGCAGCCAACGTTGACAGGGCTGGTCGCGGGGGTCAAGCAGCGCATGGTCCGGACCGAACCGGCCTCGGTTCAGCTCGCCCGGGCCACCACCAAGGAGTCGCGCCAGGGCTCGACCACGTGGCGGACCTCGTCGCGCTCGCCGGCGACGAGGACGTACTCGAGATTCCGGAGGCGTCCGACGGACCCGACCCGTTCCCCGGCGGGGTTGTGGATGCCGATGCGGGCGCCCACATAGCGGTTCGAGGCGAACGCCAGCACCTCCACGTGGCCCCGGACTCGACAGATCCCGATCAGCTCGTCGAGGCCCATCCATGACTCGTCGTTGTACGACAGCACCAGGAGGCGGGCGTGGACATCGCGCACGACCTGTTCGAGGGCCCCGGGCATCGTGCGTCGGGAGTTGAAGGCGCTGCGCTCCCCGTGTCGAATCTCGGTCCGCTTGCACGCCACCCCGTAGTGATCGGGTGCGTCCCAGGCCACCAGCGTCTCCCAGATGTGATAGTTCGCTTCGTACCGGTGCTGGTTGTAGGGAGGGTCGAGATAGGCGAGATCGACGTCGCCGAGCCCCGGCGCGACGGCACACGCATCGCCGCGCACCGCCCGACCGGGACCGGGCAGGAGGAGGGGTACCCGCAGCTCGAGGGGCCGGAACGAGCGGTCAGCCCAACGCTTCACGTAAGCCATCTGCACCCCGGTGGTGGAATCCACGCGGTCGGCGGCCTCGAGCAGGCTCGTGAGCAGCACCGGCTCGAGCCAGGTGCCCGCGTAACGCTCTTCGATGGCATCTCGCACGGCATCGATACGCGCGCCGTTGGCCGGCTGGAAGAAACGTGCGCTCTCGCAGAACGTCCCGGTGACATAGCCGGCACACCCGGGCACGGCGTTGAGCTCGGCCACGGCTTGCTCGATGACGGCCATGTCGACGCGATCGCGGTCGGTCGCCACGTAGCACCCGGCGAGCACGGCCGCGCAACGCGTCGAGTCGACCGCGGTCACCTCCACCCCTTCGAGCTTGAAGGCCTGGGCGACCCGCGTCGTACCCGTGAAGAGGTCGAGCGTGGTTCGGGCCTGCGCCCGGCGAGCGAGCTCACCGAGGACCGGGACGAGCCGACGTTTGGACCCGAGGTATTTGATCACGGCTGTCCCGCGGCGGGCGGGCCGGGCGAGCCGGACCCACCAGGAAGGCCGGGCAAACCGGACCCACCGGGCGAGCCGAGCGCCAAGAGCCGGGTGACCTCACCATCGCTCACCTGCGCGAAGTCCTCGTACCACTCGCTGAGGCCGAAGAACCGCTCCGTCGTCTCGACGCACGCGACGTCATCGGCAACCTCGCGCAACGCGTCCAGCGCGTCGGGCGGAGCCACGGGGACCGCCAGGACGACCCGTGCCGCCTCCCGGCGGCGCATGACCTCGATGGCGGCGCGGGCGGTGAACCCCGTCGCCAACCCGTCGTCGACGACGATGGCGGTCCGCCCTTGCACCGGGACCGGGGGTCGGTCCCCGCGGTAGACGCGAAGCCGGCGCTCGAGCTCCAGCGTCTGTTGTGCTGCGACGGCGTCGATCACGTCCTCGGTCACCCCGAGCCGGCGCACCATCGCGTCATTGACGAGGCGCACGCCCTCCTCGGCGATGGCCCCGAGGCCCAGCTCGGGCTGGCGGGGATGGCCGAGCTTGCGCACCACCACGACGTCGAGCGGAGCATGCAGCGCACCGGCGACCTCGAATGCCACGGGCACGCCACCTCGGGCCATTCCCATCACGACCTCGGGCTCCTTTGGCAGTTGGGGCGGTCTCTGGCGCGAGGCCGATGAGTCGGATAGGGCCGATGTGGCCGAGGAGTCGGACCGGGCCGATGAGGCTGACGAGGCTGATGAGTCGGATCGGTCCAACAGGTCCAACGGGCCCGACAAGCCCGACGCCCCCGACTCCATCAGGAGCGCAGCGAGCCGCCGGCCCGCGTCACGGCGATCGGCAAACGCCATGCCCTACCGGCGTGCGCCGCCGAAGCGCCGCATCCACCAGCCCGGATCGCGGGCATGGGCGTGGAAGTGATCGGGGATCTGGCGCATGACGGCATCCACCGACCACGTTCCTGCCCCCAGGACCTCATCGGCGACACGTCCGAGCTGCGCCAACATATGGTCGAGATCCTGCTCGGGCGGGTCGGTGGCATGGGTCCGCCACACCACCATGGGGACGTTGCAGATCTCGCAGTCGGCCACCCAGCACACGTCGTCCTCGTGGTACCACGTCGTGAGCCGCGCCGCCTCGCATAGCTCACAACCGGCCCCCGCTGAGCGCATCATCTGGCGTCTTGGCCCGAGTGCCGACCATGGACAGGCATCAGCTGCGCGCGCCTACTTGCTGAAGAGCGTGACTGTTGCCCCGGGAAGCACCGATGTACCGGCGGCCGGGCTGCTCAAGAAGACGTGGCCGCTCAGAGAGCCGCCACCACTGACCGGCGTCAGGCCCAGGGCCTGGAGGGCGGCGATGGCCTCCGACACGGTCATCCCGTACAGGTTCGAGGGGATCGTGACCGGTTGCGGCCCCTCAGAGATGACGATGTTCACCGTGCCCCCCTCGAGCGCGGTTCCTGTGGGAGCCCAGGTGATCACCTCACCATTCGGCACCGTCGAGCTGTACTGCGAGGTGCAGTTGGCGAGCAGGCCCACGGCCTTGAGCGTCGTGGTGGCACCGGTGCAGTTCTGACCCGAGAGCGAGGGAATGGTCTCGGTCGGCGGCCCGGCCGACACCGTCACCGTGATGGTCGACCCGTAGAGGGCGCTGCCCGGGGGGCTCCAGGCGATGACGGTCCCCGTCGGCACCGTCGTCGAGTTGGGAGTCGTGCATGCCGTCACGAAATGTGACTGCGACAGCAGAGCCGTGATGGCTGCGCATCCGCCCGCCACGGTCGTGAGCGCCGGGATCGCCACCGAGGGAAGGCCCGACGACACTGTCACCACCACCGTGCTGCCCCGCTTCAGTTTCTCCCCCGGGAGAGGCGTCTGGATCAGGATCTGGCCGGCGGGAACGGTGATCGAGGTTTGGTGGCCCTTGACGACCACATGGAACTGGTCGTGATGCAGCTTGGCCTCGGCCTGGGCCTGGGTAAGGCCGGTGATAGGCACCAGCTTGTAGGTGGGCGTGACGAGAATGACCTTCGCCTTCTTGAGGGCCAGGACGGTTCCGCCACCGGCAAGCACGAGAGCCAGGACCACGATGGCGACCACCCACGGCCACCGGCGACGACGGCGGCGGATGGCGGCAGGACCGTCGGCGATGCCCACCGCGGTGGCGAAAGCCAGCACATCGGGATCTTCCCCGCCGCGGGCACGACGGCCCGTAGTGGGTGGCGGCGCCACCATGCCGTGGTTGGTGAGGTCGTCGTCCGGTGCCGGGGTGACCGGACGCGGCAGCACGACACCGGCCCCGCCCGCGCCGGCGAGCCGGAGCTTCTCGGGGGCGGGCAGCTCTTCGCCCAGTTCGTGGAGCCGGGCCGCGAAGGCGGTGGCGTCGAGCCTGTCCTCGGCATCGGGAGTGGCCGCTTCACTCAGCACCTCGGCCAGCGGCCCCAGGCCGTCGTGGCCGGGCAGCTCGGCGCCGACGCGAGCCATGAGGGTCGAGATCGTGGTGTCGGCGGTGAAGGGGACGACCCCGGTGACTGCCTCGTAGAGGACCAGCGCGAGCGAGTAGACGTCGGCCCGGCCGTCGACCCGGTTCCCGAGCGCCTGCTCGGGTGCGGCGTAGCGCGCCGTGCCGACGGTCGTGCCGGCCGGCTCGGTCAAAGACGCCTCGGCGAGGGCACGGGCCAGGCCGAAGTCGGCCACCCGCAGGCGGCCCTCCTCGTCGAAGAGCAGGTTGGCGGGCTTCACGTCGCGATGCACGAAGCCGCGAGCGTGCGCGTAGGCCAACCCCTCGGCCGCTTGGGCCCCGATCGAGACGGCCTGCGCCAGGCTCAGGCGCGTCCCCTCGTCGAGCATGTCCCGGAGCGACCCACCACCGAGGAATTCGAGTACCAGGAACGGGCCCTGGGTGTCCTCACCCCAGTCGTGGACGGCGAGCACGTGCGCGTTGGCGAGCGCCGCCGCCGACTGTGCCTCGGCGCGGAACCGGCGCAGGAAACCGCTGTCGGCAGCCAGCGCGGGGTGCAGGACCTTGATGGCCACACGACGTTGCAGCGTCGTGTCGAACGCCGCGAACACGTTCGCGGACGCCCCACTCCCGAGCGCAGACTCAATCCGGTAGCGGCCAGCAAGGACCCGACCGATGGATTCGGTAATGGTCGACATGGTCCACGCCCAGGCTACCGACGGTCGGACGCCGCCTGGTGGACGTTCACCACCAGCCGTGACCGCCTGGCCGCGCCGGGACGAAAGGGCCTCAGCGGCCGGGGATCGCCCCGCTGTCGAGCAGCTCCCGGAAGCGGGAGCCGTCCACGATCGGTATGCCCAGCTCCTCCGCCTTCTTGAGCTTGGCGGCACCGGGCTCGGTGCCGAGGACGACGGCCCAAGTCCGCGCCGAGACGCTCCCCGGTGACTTGCCGCCCCGGGCCAGGATGGCTTCCTCGGCCCCCTCCCGGGTGTAGCCCTCGATGGTCCCGGTGACCACGACCGATCGACCCTCCAGTGTCTGGGGGAGCTCCTCCCCGACCGTCCCGGCCAGGGTCGGGTCCGCCCCCGTGGCGCCACCCGAAGCGGCCCCCGAGGCGCCACCCGCGGCGGCCCCCGCCGATCCGGGCACCCGGGCGCCGGGCTCGACCAAGGCGACCCCGGCGAGGCGGAGCTTGTCGATGACGCGGCGGTTGGCCGGCGACGCCACGAACTCCACCACGCTGTCGGCGATAACGGGACCGATCCCCTCGACGGCGGCGAGCTCCGCCATCTCCGCCGCCATCAACGTGTCGAGCGACCCGTAGGCGCGTGCCAGGGCGCGGCCGCCGGTGGGGCCGAGGTGGCGGATCCCGAGCCCCACCAGCAGGCGGCTCAAGGGACGGCCCTTCGAGGTCTCGATGGCGGCGAGGAGGTTGTCTACCGACAGATCGCCGAAGCGCTCCAGGGTGACGAGCGGCGCTGAAGCGAGCGAGAAGATGTCGCCGGGGTCGGACAACAAGCCGGCCTCGACGAGTTGGATGACGCGCTTCTCACCGAGACCCTCGATGTCCAGCGCACCACGAGAGGCGAAGTGCACGATGCGCTGCACGCGCTGGGCCGGGCAGTCGATGTTCGTGCAGAAGGTGTCGCTCTCGCCGGGAAGGCGCACGAGAGGTCCACCACAGCTCGGACAGACCTTCGGGAAATGCCAGGGGCGCGACCGCTTGGTCCGGGCCGACAGCACGGGCCCGACCACCTCGGGGATGACGTCTCCCGCCTTGCGCACGACCACGGTGTCACCGGGACGCACGTCCTTCAGACGCACCTGGTCCTGGTTGTGCAGCGTGGCGAGCCCGACGGTCGATCCCCCCACGAACACGGGCTCGAGCACCGCGAACGGAGTGGCCCGACCGGTGCGCCCGATCGACACCATGATGCGCAGGAGCTTGGTGGTGCGCTCTTCGGGTGGGAACTTAAAGGCGATCGCCCAGCGCGGCGCCCGGGAGGTGGACCCCAACCGGCGCTGCAGATCGAGGTCGTCGACCTTGATGACGACACCGTCGATCTCGTAGTCGAGGTCGTGGCGGTGCTCCTCCCATCGTCGGCAGAACGTTTCGGCGTCGGCGGTGCCGTGCACGATCTCCACATGGGGGTCGACGGGCAGTCCGCACTGGCGCAGCAGCTCGAGCCCGTCGCTGTGACTGGTGATGGCGGGCCCTCCGTCCACGGCACCGAGCTGGTATGCCCAGAACGACAGCTCGCGCGAGGCGGTGATCTTCGAGTCCTTCTGCCGCAGCGAGCCCGCCGCGGAGTTGCGCGGGTTGGCGAAGGTCTTGAGCCCGGCGTCGAGCTGGCGCTGGTTGAGCGCCTCGAACGACGACACCGGCATGTACACCTCGCCACGCACCTCGAGCACCGTCGGCCTCTTCCCGCGGCCCTTCGGCCACCCAAGCTGGTCGGGAACCGCCCCGATGGTGGCCACGTTGGCGGTGACGTCGTCCCCGGTCCTGCCATCCCCGCGGGTCCCCGCCTGTAGCAGCCGGCCGTCCTCGTAGAGAAGCGACATGGCCAGCCCGTCGATCTTGAGCTCGCACACGAAAGCCGCCTCCGCGGTCTCGGGTGCGATGCGCGCCATGCGGTCGAACCACGCGTGGAGCTCATCGATGCCGAAGGCGTCGTCGAGGCTCATCATCGGCGAGCGGTGCTGCACGGGGGAGAAGAGCACCGAGGGGGCACCGGCCACGCGGCGGGTGGGTGAGTCGGCGCTCACGAGCTCGGGATGCGCATCCTCCAACAGGCGCAGCTCGCCGATCAGGGCGTCGTAGTCGGCGTCGGTGATCTCGGGGGAGTCGAGTTGGTAGTAGCGGTCGTCGTGGTACGAGATCAGGCCTCGTAGCTCCTCGACCCGCCGCGCCGCACCACTCGAAGCGCCCGAACCTCCTGCGTCGCGTGAGGCCTTGGACATGCGCGGGAGCGTACCGGGCGTTATTGGGCCACGGACGGTGCCACGGGCGGTGCCGCTGACGGGGCCGTAGCCGCGACGGCGGCACCCACCACCGCGTCGGCGTCGGCGGCGTCGTAGAGGGCGACGGTCTGCCCCGGTGCCACGAGAGGTTGCGGCTCGTCGAACACGACCGCATCGCCCTCCCAGGTGCAGCGGGCCGCCGATCCGTGCGCGCTCGTCTGGGCGAAGGCCCGATCGCCGCGCCCGAGCGCAGGGCCGACCCAGCTGGCCCGGTTCACACCGACGCGTGCACCGAGGGCATCGGCGGACGTTCCTACGGTGATGCGTCGCGTCCGGACATCGACGGTGAGGGCATAGCGTCGGTGACCGTCGACCGCCACCCCGAGGCCGCGTCGTTGCCCCACCGTTACCAGCTCGCCGGCAGCAACGGTGCCGACGACCTCGCCGCTCGACGCGTCGACCAGTTCCGCGGGGTGCAGTGCCATGCGCTCGGCCAGGAACCCGCGCCGGCCCCGCGTGGAATGGATGAAGCACACGTCCTGGCTGTCGGGCTTGTCCGCGGTGCGCAGCCCCATGGTCCTGGCACGCGCCCGCACCTCGGCCTTCGTCAACTCCCCCACGGGAAGCACGACACGCTCCAATTCTGAGGCGCTGAGCATCGACAGCACATAGGACTGGTCCTTCTTCGGATCGATGCCTCGTCGCAGGCGTACGCCGCCGCGGTCGTGGACGACACGGGCGTGGTGCCCGGTGGCGAGCGCGTCGAAGCCGAGGCGCGAGGCGCGTTCGAGGAGGAGGCCGAACTTGATGGCGCGGTTGCACTCGATGCACGGATTGGGGGTACGGCCCGCGACGTGGTCCGAAACGTAGGGTGCGACGACCGAGTCCTCGAAGGCGTCGGTGAAGTTGAAGACGTGGTGGTCGAGGCCGAGTTGTTCCGCGACGCGCCGGGCGTCGTCCACGTCGGCCACCGAGCAGCACCCGCTGTCGGACGCGCCACCCCAGAGCTTCAGGGTGGCACCGACGACGTCGTGACCGGCCTGATCGAGCATGGCAGCGGCGACCGAGGAGTCCACTCCGCCCGACATGGCGACGAGCACGCGCACCGTCAGGCTCGCAACCGCTCGACGACCTTGGGCATGACGGTGAGTACGTGATCGATCTCGCGGTCGGTGGTGGTGTAGCCGAGAGAGAGCCGGACCGCCGACTTCGCCTCGACAGGGCTAAGCCCCATCGCCAGAAGGACGTGGCTCGGCTCGATGGCACCACTGGCACACGCCGCCCCCGCCGATGCGCATACGCCCTCGTCATCGAGCAGGACGAGAAGCTCCTCCTGATCGACTCCACGTACGGTGAGATGACAGCTGTACGCGACCTTGGCCGGCGCATGTGTCGTCTCCCCCACATCGTCGATCGATGCAGTGAGGCCCTGGGCCAGGCGGTCGCGCAGAGCGCCGACGCGCGTCACGGTGTCGTCGAGGGCATCGGTGGCGACGCGCATCGCCGCGGCCATGCCTACGATCCCGGCGACGTCGTGGGTCCCCGGACGCCGGCCACGCTCCTGGGCCCCGCCGTGCAACACCGGGGCGAGGGGTGACCCGGCGCGCGCCACCAGAGCGCCGACGCCCTTCGGGCCCCCGAACTTGTGGGCGCTCACCGACACGAGGTCCGCCACCGCCGTCAGGGCCGCCACGTCCATCCATCCCACCGCGGCAACGGCGTCGGTGTGCAGCCGGGCCCGGGGGGCGAGCTCGCGCACCAGTGCGGCAGCATCGGCGAGAGGCTGCACTGTGCCCACCTCGTTGTTGACGAGCATGATCGACACGAGCTCGACCTGAGGGTCGAGATGCTCCGCCAGCGCGTCGAGGTCGATGACCCCTGACCGGTCCACTCGCACCGTCACCGCACCCCGAGCGGCGCAGGCGTTGAGCACGGCGTGATGCTCCACCGCCGAACACAGCACCGTCTCCCCGCCCGAGCCGGGCACGCCGAGGACGGCCAGATTGTCGGACTCGGTACCGCCCGAGGTGAAGATGACCTGGCCGGGTTCACAGCCGAGGCATCGCGCCACCTCGTCGCGCGCCTCGTCGATGGCCGCCAGGGCGCGGCGCGCGAGGGAGTGGGAGCCCGACGGGTTACCGAAATGCTCCGTCAGATAGGGGACCATCGCCGCCAACGACTCAGGGCGCATGGGCGTGGTCGCCGCGTGGTCGAGGTAGGCCTGCATCAACCAAGGCTACGCCGACGCGCCCGGCCGCTCTGCGCCCTGGCCCTGTTCACGGCTTGCCGATCATGAACACGGTGGCGACGACGAACAGCACCGCCAGCACGGCCGCCGCGGCGGCAACCTGACGGCAGTCTCGATCGAGAGCCGGGGCGGCTCCAGCCTCATCCCGTCCGCCGATGAGCCCGACCTGGATCCGCCTTTCCCCCGGCCACACCACGACCTCGGCCAGCAAGGTGGCCACGATCCACACCACGAGGCCCACCACGACAAAGCCGTCGCTCGAGGAGAAGGCCCCGTTGCTCGCCGCGATGAGGGAGAACCCGAACACGGGCACCCCGTACAGGGCCCGGCCGGCCCAGTTGACCCCGGGACGGAAATACCGCCGCACAGCCTCTGCCCCCGCAGCCGAGGGGCCCCGCCGGGCCCGGACGGCCTGGGCTCCGGTCATGACCATGGTCCCGAAACCCACCAGAGCGCACAGGACATGGAGCATGAGCAGGATCGTGTAGACCGCACCGGTCGGAACGCTACGAACCGTGCCCCCGGACATCCCCGCTCCGAGCATGCCTCCGGGACCGAGCATGCCTCCGGGACCGAGCACCCCTCCGGGACCGAGCACCCCTCCGGGACCGAGCACCCCTCCGGGTCCGAGCACTCCGGAGCCCCCGGCAAGGATCGTCACGGGCGCCATCGTCGCCGTCGGACCCCGCGCCGCGCCAGGAGGGGGCAATCGCCGCGCTGCGCGACATCGACCCCATCCTCGCCACCGCCCGTGCTCGACCAGCACAACTCCGGGCCAACAGCCTGGTGAACGGTTCTCGCGGGCGACTTTCGGGCCGACGACACAACTAGTGGACATCAAACAGGTGCTCGCCGCATCCAGGTAGCGTGTAGGTGAGCACGTGCATACGGATGGTGACAAAGCACGCGATCTTGGATGACACGGTAAGTTACTGATGGGTCATCAGGGGCAGAAGGCATGGTTCGGTGGACAGAGACGGTGACGACAGCACACGGGTTGAGGGTCGGGCCATGAATCAACTCCGCCTGGACCCGCTCACCGGCCGGTGGGTGGTCGTGAGCACCGACCGTTCGCACCGTCCCTTCCACTTCGCCACCCCCGTCCCGGTCCAGGAAGACACCACCCGCCCCTGCCCGTTCTGCCCCGGCAACGAAGAGTCCACTCCCCCCGCCCTCGAGACCTACGGCTCGAGCGGCCACTGGCTGGTCAGAGTGGTGCCGAACCTCTATCCCGCCTTCGAGGGCGATCACCCGTTCGTGGTGGAGAACCGTGGCCCGGTGTTCACCCAGGCCACGGCGGGAGGGATCCACGAGGTCCTCGTGCTGTCGCCCGAACACGACCACGGCTGGGAGATCATCTCCGACGAGCAGGCGGTGCTCGTGATGGCCGCCATCCGGGATCGGATCGAGGAGCACTCGTCGGTACCGGGGCTCCGTTACAGCCAGGCCATCGTCAACGCGGGACGTGAGGCCGGCGCGTCGATCGAGCACCCCCACGGCCAGCTGCTCGGGATGTCGTTCGTGCCCCGCGAGCTCGCCGAGGAGCAGGCCGGGTTCGCCCGTTTCGCCGGTCGGTGCCTGTTGTGCACCACCGTGGACGCCGAGGAGGACGCCGGACACCGGGTGGTGTACGCCAACGAGCGCGTGCTCGTGGTGTGCCCGTTCTGGAGCGGCAACCCCTACGAGATGCTCATCATCCCCCGCACCCACGGTCCGCACCTGCACCGGGCCACCCCTGCGGACCTGTCCGCGGTGGGCCGGTCATTGCGCACCGTCCTGGGTTCGCTCGTCGAACGCCTCGGCGACGTGTCGTACAACATCGTGTTCCATTCCGCGCCCTACCGGGCACCCGAGCCCTACCACTGGCACGTGCACGTCTGGCCGAAGCTCACCACCGCCGCAGGGTTCGAGGCCGGCACGGGGGTCCTCATCAACATCGTGCCTCCTGAGCAGGCCACAGAAGAGCTCCGGGTCGCCGTTCCCGCCTGAGCCGTTCCCGCCTGAGCCGTTCCCGCCTGAGCCGTTCCCGCCTGAGCCGTTCCCGCCTGAGCCGTTCCCGTCTGGGCCGTTCCCGACCACGCGTCCGGCAACGAACCGGTTTCCCCCCCGCCTCGAACGTGGCGTAGGCGAATCCCGGGGGTCAGCCCAGGAACACCCCGGCGACATTGCGATAAAGCTCGAGGTCGACGGTTTTCGACCGGGCAACCGCGTCGGCGATGGGAACCCGCACGATCTCGCCGCACTGCAACGCCACCATCATCCCGAAGGCCCCGTCGTGCACCGCGTCCACCGCGGCGACACCGAAGCGCGTGGCGAGGACGCGGTCGAAGGCCGACGGGGTGCCGCCGCGCTGGATGTGGCCCAGGATTGTCGTGCGGGCTTCAAAGCCCATCCGGCCTTCGATCTCCCGGGCGAGCCAGGTGCCGATCCCACCAAGGCGGGCGTGGCCGAATTGATCGAGTGGCGCCCCGGAGGTGGCGAGACGCGCCGACTCTGCGTCGGGGCCCGCGACCGGGACGGCGCCTTCGGAGATGACCACGATCGACGAGAACTGGCCGCCGCGGTGACGTCGCTGCAGTCTTTCGCACACCGCGTCGACGTCGAAGGGAACTTCGGGCACGAGGATCTCGGCCGCACCGCCGGCGATCCCGGCGTGGGTGGCGATCCACCCCACGCTGCGACCCATGACCTCGCACACGATGACGCGGTGATGGGACTCGGCTGTGGTCCGCAGGCGGTCGATGGCATCGGTGGCGATCTGCACGGCGGTGTCGAAGCCGAAGGTCACCTCGGTTCCCGACAGGTCGTTGTCGATGGTCTTCGGGACACCTACAGCGCTGACAGCATGGTCGCCGAGACGCTGCGCCACGCCCAGGGTGTCCTCGCCTCCCACCGCCACCAGTGCGTCCACTCCTTGCCCGATCAGGTGGGTGCGGACGCGCTCCGGGCCTCCTTCGATCTTGAAGGGGTTGGTACGCGACGTCCCGAGAATGGTCCCTCCGAGGGCCAGGATGTCGCGACAGCCAGGAACGTCGAGGCGCACGAACTCGTCGTCGAGCACACCCTTCCACCCGTCGAGATACCCGATCACCTCGTCGCCATGACGAAGCACGGCGGTGAGCACCACGGCCCGGATCACCGCATTGAGCCCAGGACAGTCGCCTCCGCCCGTGAGGATCCCGATACGCATGCGCCCCGTTAGCTCAGCTCTCGTTCTGCCGGGCCTGATGCACCGCAGCCCGGACGAGCTCGAAAGACGCCGTGAGGATGCGCAGTGCCTCGCGTCCGGGCGGAACGAGGCCGCTGATCCCCGGGACGCCGAGATAGCCGGCGAGAAATGCCCGACGGTTACGGGCCACCCACGCGTCGGCAAGCTCATTCAACCCGTCGCGGCCCGACGGGTCGCGTTCGTCCGCGGCGTTGGTCGCCACGTGCTCGAGGGACCACAGCATGTCGGCCACGTCGGCCAGCGGAGAGCGGTACACCGGCCCGTCGTCGTCGGGGTCGCTCACCGCGCCCGCCATCGACGTCGGGCGCCCGCCGGTGGCGAAGTCGACGACGTACCAACCTTGCTCGGTACGACACGTCCGGCCCAGATGGAAGTCCCCATGGGTGCGGATCGCCTGCGACGGGACCTGCAGCGCACGCAGCTCGGCGAGAAGCTGTTCGACATCAGGCCGCTCGAGCAGGTGCGGCGACAAGGGACGCAGCGTCTCCTCGATCCCCACCGCCCAGCGCCCGACGTCACCGGGGCGACGACCGAAGGCCTTGTCGAGACCGAGGTGCATGCGCGCCGACATGGTGCCGAGCCGGTGAGCCTCAGCGCCGAAGTCACCGCCGGCGAGCTCGGGGGGACCGCCCGAGGCGTATAGGTCGCGCACCGAGGTGAGTGCCAGCGCGTACCCCGACGACGCGCCGGCGAGATACTCCTGGGCCACGCCGAGGTCGCGGCCGGCCCTCCGCCACACCGCCAGTGGTGCGGCCAGGTGGTTGAAGCCGACGTCGTCGAGGGCGAGGAAGAGCTCGAGATCGGGGCGGGGCCCGGCGACGACCTCGTTGAAGACGGTGAAGGCGATGCGGTCCTCCATCGCCAGAGTGACCGAGCCTTTGTCTTCGCGCAGATGGCGCACGAGCGAGGCGTTGACCACTACGCCCGACACGCGTTCGAGGAGCATGGCCGCCACCACCGCATCGCGCGTGGCCTCGAACACCACGGCGGCCCCTTCGTCGTCGACGATCGAGCCGAGCACGCCGTCCTCACCGTCGGGGATGAACCGGGCGTCCTCCCCGGGCGCGCGCAGGCCGAAGGGGACGTGCACGATCCGATCACCGAGCTCCGCCACCACGTCCACGATGCCGGGACGGCCCGGCGCCAGGATCTCGGTGTCGATGACACGGACCAGATCGCCATCGCCGCCATCGTCACCACCTGCCCCGCCACCGCTCGCATCACCCGCATTGGCACCGGCGTCCCAATCGGCCCGACGGGCTGCGTAGGTCATCACGAGATCGGCCAGCGCGGCACGCGCCGAGTCCGAGACGTCGACCACGCCGGTCTCCGACGGTGTCATGCGAGGCCCCCGGTCCCGGCGGTGTCCGAGCCCGAACCCGACTCGCCCGTGAGCTCGAACCAATAGAAGCCGTACGGCCCGAGGGTCACGCTGTAGCTACCACTTCCCACGGGCGGGAACGGTATACGGCCCAGGAGCTCGATGGGATTGCGGTTGGCCCAACGGGCGAGGTCGAGCTCCGCAGGCTGGGCGAACCTGCTCAGATTGTGCACGCACAGCACGGGATTGTCACTGCCGTCGATGCGCCCCTGACCGGCCCCTCGTCGAGACCGAGCGCTGCGACGCGGCCGCGCCGTGGGCTCCGCCTCGTGCTGGGGGCTGCGGACGTAGGCGAGGATCGACGGGTTGGCGCAGGGCACCAGGTCGAACGTGCCGGTCCCGAACACCGGAAATTGCTTGCGAGTCTGGAGGATGTTGCGAAGCCAGTGGAGATGCGAACTGGGGTTGCGCCGATGGGCTTCGACGTTGACGGCTTCGAACCCGTATACCGGGTCCATGAGCGGCGGCAGGTAGAGCTGGGCGAAGTCGGCGCGGCTGAACCCCCCGTTGCGGTCGGGACTCCATTGCATGGGTGTGCGCACCGAGTCCCGGTCGCCGAGATACACGTTGTCGCCCATGAGGATCTCGTCGCCGTAGTAGATGACGGGACTCCCCGGCAACGAGAAGAGCACGGCGTGCAGGAGCTCGGCGAGACGGCGGTCGCCGTCGAGCAGCGGGGCGAGGCGGCGGCCGATCCCCATGTGCCGGCGCATGCGGGGGTCCTTCACGTACTCCGCCACCATGTAGTCGCGCTCTTCCTCGGTCACCTTCTCGAGCGTGAGCTCGTCATGGTTCCGGAGGAAGATGGCCCACTGGCAGTTGCCGGGGATCTCCGGCGTCTGGGCCAGGATCTCGGTGACGGGGAACCGCTGTTCGCGTCGCACCGCCATGAACAGGCGCGGCATGAGCGGGAAGTGGAAGCACATGTGGCACTCGTCGCCGTTGCCGAAGTAGTCGACGAGGTCGGCGGGCCACTGGTTCGCCTCGGCCAGCAGCACGCGGTTGGGATGGGCTGCGTCGACCTCCTTGCGGAGCTGGCGCAGAAGAGCGTGGGTCTCGGGGAGGTTCTCCCCGGTGGTCCCGTCCCGCTGGAACAGGTACGGCACGGCGTCGAGGCGGAATCCGTCGAGACCGAGGTCGAGCCAGAACCGCACCACACCGAACATGGCCTCGACGACGGCGGGGTTCTCGTAGTTGAGGTCGGGCTGGTGCGAATAGAAGCGGTGCCAGTAGTACTGCTGGCGAGTGGCGTCCCACGTCCAATTCGAGGTCTCCACGTCCACGAAGACGACGCGCGCCTCAGGCCAGCGGTGATCGTCGTCGTTCCAAACGTACCAATCCGCTTTGGGATTGTTCCGGGACGATCGCGACTCGACGAACCAGGGGTGTTGATCGCTCGTGTGGTTCATCACGAGATCGGCGATCACTCTGATCCCGCGTCGATGTGCATCGTCGAGGAATTCCACGAGGTCGTCGAGGTGTCCGAGCTCGGGGTGGACGGTGAAGAAATCGCTGATGTCGTACCCGCCGTCGCGCATCGGCGAGGGATAGAACGGCAGCAGCCACAGGGCATCGACACCGAGCCACTCGAGGTAGTCGAGCTTGGCCCGCAGTCCCGCCAGGTCGCCGATGCCGTCGTCGTTGACGTCGAAGAAACCACGCGTGAGCACCTCGTAGAACACGCCGCGCCGGTACCAGTCGGCTTCACCTTTGGCCGGCAGTGCCGTCGGGCGGATCCCGGGCAGGCGCGCCCCCCCGGTGCGGCGCGTCGTGGTGGGGGCACCAGTCGTCGGGCGCAGGCGCGGGGATTTGGCGGGACGGGACACGGTCACGACGCCACGACGACTCTCAACGCCCGACGAACCGGGCCCGGCCGGGCCCGTGCTCCAGGAACGACGTCACACCCAGTCCGGCGTCCTCGGTGTGCGACACGGACACGAACGCGTCGACCTCGAGCTCGAGAGCATCGGCCAGCGGTTCTTCGATGCCCTCGTCGATGACACGCTTGGCCGCGGCCAGCGCCTGTAGTGGGCCCGCTGCGAACCCCGCCGCCAACGCCAGCGCCTCGTCCAGAACGTCGTCGCGCGGCACCACCCGGTCCGCCAACCCGATGCGCAGCGCTTCGTCGGCGGTGACATGGCGTCCGGTGTAGATCAGGTCCTTGGCCCGGCTCACGCCGACGAGGCGCGGGAGCCGTTGCGTGGCGCCGCCACCGGGGACGATGCCGAGGAGGATCTCGGGTTGACCGAGACGGGCGTCCTCCGACACGACGCGCAGGTCGCAGGCCAGGGCGAGCTCGAGGCCGCCGCCCAGCGCGTAGCCGGTGATGGCCGCGATCGTGACTCGTGGGAGCGCGCCCAGAGCGCCCGTCACGGCGTGGAAGGCCGCCGCGATGCGCGCCGCCGCGCCCGGCTCGCGAAACTCGCTGACGTCGGCCCCGGCCGCGAAGATGCGCGGGCCGCCCCACAGGACGACGGCACCCGGTGGGTCGTCGGCCAGCTTGGCCACCACATCGCGCAAGCGCCCGAGGAACGCCACCGACAGCGCGTTCATCTTGGGACGCTCGAGCGTCACGAGCGCGACACCGTCGCCCCGCCGGTCCAGCGCCACCACACCCACCTCCGTTGCGGGCGACGTGGGACTGGAGGCGACCATGCGCGCACCGTACCCGACCGCACCCTGGGCGTCGTGCCATCGCGAGGCAGAGGCGAAACGCCGGGTTCCCGGAGCGCTCCGACGCGCCGATGGGGCTCCTGGGGCGAGCATCGAGGGGGTGGGAGCGGGTACCGCCGCACGTCGGTGATCAGATACCTCAGTGGTGCCGACGTGAGAACCGGCCGCTGAGCCGGGCCCGAGCCCTCAGTCGCCGGCCTGGGCTCCGTACACGGCGTGGAGCAGCCGGTCGGCGGCGTCATAGGGGTCGAGGCTGTGCTCGGCCACCGCTCGGGTCAGCCCGGCGAATTCACCGCCGGTGCTCAGCCGATCGACTTCGCTCTGGATCCGGGCCGACACCACGGTCCGGAACTCGAGCTCCAAACGGGCGGCGCGTCTGCGCTCGAGCGCGCCGCTTTCTTCCAGATACCGCTCGTGACGCGCCAGCTCCTCCCACAATGCGCCCACCCCTTGGTCGGTGGAAGCCGACGTCTCGAGCACGGGGGGGCGCCAGTCACCGAGTGCGGTCAGGTCGAGCATCTGCTCGAGGTCGCGCCGCGTCTCTTTCGCCCCGGGCCTGTCGGCCTTGTTGATGACGAAGATGTCCGCCGTCTCGAGAAGGCCGGCCTTGTTGGCCTGGACGGCGTCTCCCCACTTGGGGTTGAGGACGACGACGGTGGTGTCGGTGGCCCCGGCCACCTCGACTTCGACCTGTCCGACACCGACGGTCTCGACGAGCACGAGCGGGAACCCGCAGGCCGCCAGCACGCGGATGGCCTCGGGGACGGCGACGGCAAGGCCGCCGAGGTGTCCGCGCGACGCCATCGAGCGGATGAAGACGCCGGCGTCGAGCGCGTGGTCCTGCATCCTGACCCGGTCACCCAGGATGGCGCCGCCGGTGAACGGCGACGACGGGTCCACCGCCAGGACGCCGAGCTGGGGCACCCCGGCGGCGCGTGCGACGGCGATGAGACGGTCCACGAGGGTGGACTTGCCCGCCCCGGGGGGGCCGGTGATGCCGACGGTCCGTGCCTCGCACCCGCTTCGATACGCAAGGGCGGCCGCCGCCCGGCTGGGGGGCCCGCCGCTCTCGACCTGGGTCAACAGGCGGGCAAGCGCCACCCGGTCGCCCTTCGACGCCGCATCGAGCAGCACAGCAGGGTCGGTGGACCGGTCGCGGCGGTAACCGGGCCTCGCTCGGCGCGAGTCACCGCGTGAGCCTGACGGTGACGAGCCTGACGGTGACGAGCCTGACGGTGACGAGCCCGACGGTGAAGAGCCTGACGGAGAAGAGATGGCGGGGGTCATGACGGTGGCACGGAGCGTAGGCGGGACGGACCGCGGTCAGGCGCGGGTCACGTCCGCGCCCAGCGAGCTGAGCGTGGCGGCGAGGTCCTCGTAGCCGCGGTCGATGTGCTGAGCGTCGGACACCACGGTCTCGCCCTCGGCCATCATCCCGGCCAGCACGAGCGCAGCGCCGGCACGGAGGTCCGGCGCCCGCACGGGAGCACCCGACAGTCGCCGCACCCCGCGCACCACGGCATGGTGACCCTCGGTCCGGATGTCCGCCCCCATACGACGCAGCTCGTCGACGTAGCGGAATCGGCCCGAGAAGAGGTTCTCGGTGACGATCCCGACCCCGTCGGCGACGCTCAACATCGTGACCAGGAACGGCTTGTAGTCCGTGGCCACACCCGGGTACGGAAGGGTGGCCACGTCCACGCTATGGAGTCGGTCGCTCGATGCCGCCCGCATGCCCTCGGGGCCCTGGGTCACGGTGACACCGATCTCGCCCATCTTGCGCAGGACCATGTCCATATGGTCGGGACGGCCGTCCTCGATGACGATCTCCCCGCCCGCCATGGCGACAGCGGACAACAAGGTGGCCGCCACGACGCGGTCGGGGATGACGCGATGGGGCTGCGGCGCCGGTTGCAGCTCCTCGACGCCGTCGACCTCGATGTGCGAGGTCCCCGCGCCCCGGATCCGGGCTCCCATGTGGCTCAGGAAGTCGGCGAGGTCCGACACCTCGGGCTCGCGCGCTGCGTTCTCGATCACCGTGGTCCCCTTGGCGAGCACCGCCGCCATGAGCACGTTGTCGGTGGCGGTGTGGCTCGGGTACTCGAAGACGACCCGCTGGCCGACCAGGCGGCCTTCGGGACCTCCGGGCACGCGGCCCTCGATGTTGCCGTGCACGGTCTGGAACACCGCGCCCAGCGTCGACAGCCCGTGGAGGTGGATGTCGATGGGGCGGTTCCCGAAGTCGTCGCCGCCCGGGAGCGAGACGCTGGCCCGTCCGCTGCGCGCCAGAAGCGGCCCGAGCACCACCACCGAGGCCCGCATCTTCTCCACGAGCTCGTAGGGCGCCTCGGGGACGAGTGTCGCCGGCGTGTCGATGACGAGGTCGCCCGGGCCGCCGTCAGGCATATCCGGAGCACGCCGCACCTGCGAGCCGATCGCCTCGAGCACTTCGGCCATGATCTCGACGTCGACGATTCGCGGCACGCCGGCGAGCACGTGCCGGCCTCGCGCCAACAAGCACGCCGCCATCAGCTTGAGCGAGGAGTTCTTGGCGCCGCCGGCGCACACCGTCCCGTGCAGGGGCCCGCCGGGGCGCACCACGAAGCGGGCCATCGGTCCCGACCTGATCAGACGACCGGGTTCTCGGCCCAACGACCGAAGACCGAACCCAGGGCTCTCACGATCTCACCCACTGTCGCGTACGCCCGCACGGCGTCGAGGATGGCGGGCATGAGGTTCACCTCGGCAACAGCGGCGTCGGCCGCCACCGCAGCCAGCTTGGCGTCGACCTCTTGTTGGTCACGACGCTGGCGCACCGCGGAGAGCCGTTTGCGTTGCGCCTCGTCCACCTCGGGTCCGATGTGCAGCGTCGGGGGTGCGGGTTCCTCGCTCCCTTCGGTGAACGCGTTGACCCCCACCACGATCCGCCGACCGGTGGCCACCTTGCGCTGGAACACGTAGGCAGCGTCGGCGATCTCGCCCTGGAACCAGTTGTTCTCGATCCCGTGCAGGACGCCTTCGAGCATCGAACCCTCGCCCCACTCGTCCAACCGGGCGAAGATCGCCTCGGCCTGGCGTTCGATCTCGTCGGTGAGCGACTCCACGAACCACGAGCCACCGAGGGGGTCCGACACGTTGGTGACACCGGTTTCGTGGGCGATGACCTGTTGGGTGCGTAGCGCGATGCGGGCCGCCTTCTCGGTCGGGAGCGCCAGGACCTCGTCCATCGAATTGGTGTGCAGGCTCTGGGTCCCGCCGAGCACGCCGGCCAGCGCCTCGATTGCGGTGCGGACGATGTTCACCTCGGGCTGTTGGGCCGTGAGCGACACTCCCGCCGTCTGGGTGTGGAACCGCAGCTGCAACGACCGCGGTGAAGCCGCCTCGTATCGGTTGGCCATCCAGCGCGCCCAGATGCGGCGCGCGGCGCGGTACTTGGCAATTTCTTCGAAGAAGTCGAGATGGGCATTGAAGAAGAAGCTCAGCCGGGGCGCGAACTCGTCGACGGGGAGACCGGCCGCCAACACCGCCTCGACGTATGCGAACCCGTTGGCGAGGGTGAAGGCCAGTTCTTGCGCAGCCGTGGAGCCGGCCTCGCGAATGTGATAGCCGGACACCGACACGGGGTGGAACTTGGGCATCTCCGCCGCACAGAAGCGAACGACGTCGACGACGAGTCGCATCGACGGTCGGGGCGGGAAGATGTACTCCTTCTGGGCCTGGTACTCCTTCAGGATGTCGTTCTGAAGCGTCCCCCCCAGGTCGCGCCGCGCCACGCCCGCCTGCTCGGCGGCGGAGACGTACATGGCCATGAGGATGGGGGCGGGCGAGTTGATGGTCATCGAGGTCGTCACCGAGCCCAGGTCGATCTCGGCGAAGAGGTCCTCGGCATCAGCGAGGGTGTCGACGGCGACGCCGCAGCGTCCTACCTCACCCTCCGTGAGCGGATCGTCGGAATCGCGGCCCATGAGCGTCGGGAGGTCGAACGCCACCGAAAGCCCACCGCTGCCCGCCCGAAGAAGCTCGCGGAAGCGCACGTTCGTGTCCTCGGCGGTTCCGAACCCCGCGAAGAGCCGCATGGTCCAGAGCTTCGAGCGGTACATCGACGCGTACGGGCCCCGGGTATACGGGGGACGGCCGGGCCAGCCCAGACGCTCGGCAACCTGGTCCTCGGGCCAATCGGTCGGGCCGTACACGGGCTCGAGGCCGATTCCCGACATGGTCTCGAAATCGACGTCCTGCAGGTTCGACGAGTCGTACGCCTCCCGCCACCGCGCTCGACCCTCGTCGAGGCCCTCGTGAGGCGGGGAGTCCATGGACTCCAGCCTAACGGCCCACCCCGGGCATTCTCGGATGCGACGGTCCATACCCGGTCAACCGCAGCGCCACACCCGGTCCACCTCGGGGTGCACTGGGACCCCGACCGGCTCGGGCACCACGGCCCGTCTCGGGTCAGAGGCCGGCGTGGGCCGCCGGTGCGGACGGAGCGCGTTATGGTCGAGACGTGGCGCCAAACCCCCGCGCACCCGATCGCAACCTCGCCATGGAGCTGGTCCGCGTCACGGAGGCGGCGGCGATGGCCGCGGGCCGGTGGATGGGTCGCGGCGACAAAGAAGGCGCCGACGGTGCTGCGGTGCAAGCCATGCGCGTCGTGCTGCAGTCGGTGACCATGGACGGCGTCGTGGTGATCGGCGAGGGCGAGAAGGACCATGCGCCCATGCTCTACAACGGCGAGAACGTCGGCGACGGATCGCCACCGGCTACCGACATCGCCGTCGACCCCATTGACGGGACGAACCTGACATCGCTCGGACGGGGCGGGGCCCTGGCGGTCATCGCCGTCTCGGACCGTGGCACCATGTTCAACCCGGGTCCCTGCGTCTACATGGAGAAGTTGGCGGTGGGCCCCAAAGCGGCCGGGTCCGTGGACGTGCGTCGCCCCCCGACCGAGAACCTCGAGGCTGTGGCGAAGGCGCTGGGTAAGTCCGTGCGCGACGTCACCGTCGTCATCCTCGACCGGCCCCGCCACGACGAGCTCATCGAAGAGGTCCGTGCCAGCGGAGCCCGCATCAAGCTGATCTCCGACGGCGACGTGGCCGGCGCCATCTCCGTGGCGTGGCCCGACTCAGGAGTCGACGTCCTGTACGGCATCGGCGGCACACCCGAAGGTGTGATTGCGGCGGCGGCTCTCAAGTGCATGGGCGGGGAGATCCAGGGACGCCTGTTCACTCGCGACGACGACGAACGCCGAGCAGCGGTCGCAGCCGGTTACGACCTCGACGCCCTGCTGAGCACCGACGACCTCGTGAAGGGCGACAACTGCTTCTTCGCCGCCACCGCCGTCACCGACGGCGAGCTCCTCCAGGGCGTTCAGTACAACGACTACGGCGTGACCACACAGTCCATCGTGATGCGCTCAAGGTCGGGGACGGTTCGCTTCGTGAGCGCGCGCCACGCACTGCACAAACTGCGCGAGTACAGCCAGATCGAATTCGGCTGACGACCGGGGCGCGACGCTGACCACTCCCCCGAGCCGGTACCCGTTGCGCAACGCCGATCCCGAGGAGGGTGCACGCCTCGGGAGTCTGCAATCGCTGCACGACGCCTCCACCCTCAGGCAATTCGAACGGTTGGGCATAGGACCGGGGTGGCGGTGCGTCGAGCTCGGGGCCGGGGCGGGCTCCGTGGCGCGGTGGATGTCCGAGGCGGTGGGCGACAGCGGTTCGGTGACCGCCATCGACCGTGACGCAACCCTGCTCCAGGAGTTGGCGACGCGCCCCAACGTCACGGTGGTCGAAGGCGACCTGATGACGATGTCGTTCGGGTCGTCGTGTTTCGATCTCGCCCACTCGCGGTCGGTGCTGATGCACGTCGAGGACCCCGACGCCGTGGTGGAACACCTGGTCCCGGCATTGGCGCCGGGCGCGGTCGTGCTCTTCGAGGAGGCCGACGGCGAGCCCGCGCAGCGCGCCGCGTCCGGCGCGGAGCTCCCGGCGCCGTTCCGGGAGGTGATGGTGCCGCTCGCCGCGCAATGGACGTGGGCGCGCACCCTGGCCGACCGGCTGGTCGCCCTCGGATTCACCGAGGTCCACGACGACGTGCGCGAGGACCTGCTGCGCGGAGCGACGCCGGGAGCGGCGTTCTGGCGCCAGACCCTGGCCACCATCCGTCCCATCGTCACCGACGCGGCGCACATGGAATCGCTCGGACGTCGCGCCGTCGACGACACCAGCTACGACGCCATGATCGAGCTGCTCGAGGACCCTGCGTTCGCAGCACCCTTCGCGGCCCGGCACCGGGTGTCGGCGCGCCGGCCCTAATCAGTCCCGGGTCGCCGCCGCCCGAGCAGAAGCCCGGCGGGTCAGGACCCTCGGGAGTCGCCCGTCCCAGCCACCTCGAGGCGGACCTCGGCACGACGCTGGGCCGCTTCGGCTTCGACCAGATCCCGGTCCGCCTGCGCGTCCTCACTCCCGTCACCGGCACCAGAACGAGCTCCCGAGAGGTTCTCGACCAGTTCGGTGGCGGCGTCGAGGGCACGCCGGGCCCGATCGACGTCGATGTCCTGCGCCAGTTCGGCGATCGGGGCGAGGACGGTGACGTGGTCGCCTTCGACCTGGACGAACCCGCCGTGCACGGCGGCGCGCTCTTCCGTGCCGTCTTCGTGGTGGAACCGGACGGGGCCCGGGACGATCGCACCGACCAGTGGCGTGTGCCCCGGCATGTACGCAGAGTCACCGCCGTCGGTGCGCAAGAAGACGGTCTGCACCTGCTCTTCGAGCAGGGTGCGCTCAGGGGTGACCAAACTGGCCGCGAAGGTCGCCATGCGACGCGCTCCTACTCGCTGTCGGCTTCGAGCTTGCGCGCCTTCTCGAGCACGGACTCGACCCCGCCCACATTCAGGAACGCCTGCTCGGGCACGTCGTCGAGGTCACCGTTGAGCAGGACCTCGAACGACTCCACGGTCTCCGCGATCGGCACGGTCACGCCCTTCAAACCGGTGAACACCTCACCGACGTTGAAGGGCTGCGACAGGAAGCGCTGGATCTTGCGGGCCCGGTTCACGATGAGACGGTCCTCTTCGGACAATTCGTCGAGGCCGAGGATGGCGATGATGTCCGCGAGCTCTCGGGATCGCTGCAGGACGACCTGGACCCTGCGAGCCACGTCGTAGTGGCGGTCACCGACGATCTCGGGAGCGAGGATGTTCGACGTCGACGCCAGAGGGTCGACGGCGGGATAGATCCCCAGGGACGCGATCTGCCGGGAGAGCTCGGTGGTGGCATCGAGGTGCGTGAAGGTGGTGAAGGGCGCGGGGTCGGTGTAGTCGTCGGCGGGCACGTACACCGCCTGGAGCGAGGTGATGGAGTGTCCTCTCGTCGAGGTGATGCGCTCTTGGAGCTCACCCATCTCGTCGGCCAGGGTGGGCTGGTACCCGACGGCGGAAGGCATGCGGCCGAGCAGGGTGGAGACCTCGGAACCAGCCTGGACGAACCGGAAGATGTTGTCGATGAACAACAGCACGTCCTGGTTCTTCACGTCCCGGAAGTACTCGGCCATGGTGAGCGCGGCCAGCCCTACCCGGAGCCGGACACCAGGGGGCTCGTCCATCTGCCCGTACACGAGGGCCGCCTTCTCGATCACGCCCGACTCCTGCATCTCGAGCCAGAGGTCGGTTCCTTCGCGGGTGCGCTCGCCCACCCCGGCGAACACCGACACACCGCCGTGGTTGAGGGCCACCCGGTTGATCATCTCCTGGATGAGCACGGTCTTGCCGACGCCCGCGCCCCCGAACAGCCCGATCTTCCCGCCCTGGACGTACGGCTCGAGCAGGTCGATCACCTTGATGCCGGTCTCGAACATCAGTGCGCGCGGTTCGAGCTGGTCGAACGCCGGAGAGTCGCGATGGATCTCCCACCGGTCCTCGACGGCCCCGATGTCGTCGGTGTCGAGTGCTTCGCCGAGCACGTTGAAGACGTGGCCGAGCGTGGCGTCTCCCACCGGGACGGACAGTCCACGACCCAGGTTTCGGACCGGCGTCCCCCGGTGCAGGCCGTCGGTGGCCTTGAGGCACACGCAGCGGACCCGGCCCTCGCCGATCTGTTGCGCCACCTCGGCGGTGACGGTGATCTTGTTACCTTCGAGATCGAGGTCCATCTCGACGGCCATGTTGATCTCGGGCAACGCGTGCGGTGGGAATTCGACGTCGACGACCGGCCCCGCGATCGCGACCACTCGCCCCTCGGGGCGGTTGCCGTTGTCGCCGGTGGCGGGCTCGGTGATTGTGGTTGTCATGGTGTCCTTGCTTCCTATTCCGTCTTGGCGTCGTCGGCCTGGCGAAGTGCCTCGGCTCCTCCGACGATCTCCATGATCTCGGTCGTGATGGCGTCCTGACGGGCGCGGTTCATGTCCCGGGTAAGGGTCTTGGCCAGGTCGTCGGCATTTTCCGTGGCCGCGGCCATGGCTCGCTGCCGTGCCGTGTGCTCGCTGGCGGCAGCTTCGAGCAGCGCACCGAACAGCGCCGCCTCGACGTAGCGCGGCACCAGTTCCACGAGAAGGTCGGGGGACTCGGGCTCGAATTCCGTGTACCCCTCGCGTCGTGGCCGCCCGTCGTCTCCACTCTCGTCCCCCGCCGGCTCGGGGAGCGGGAGGAGCTGTCGCGTCTCGACCACCTGGGTGCCGGCCGACACAAACCTGGTCGAGACGATCAGAACCTGATCGACGTCCTCGGAGAGGAACAGGGGCGTGACGACCTCGGCGACGCGCCGAGCGTCTTCGAAGGTGGGCCGGTCCGAGAAACCCGAGAACGACTGCTCGAGAGGAAGCCGGCGGAACCGGAAGAACGACTGGGCCTTTCGCCCGATGCTCATGAGCATGTTGTCAACCGATGCTGCTTCGAAGCCGCGCACCGTCCGCTCGGCGAGACGAAGGACGTTGGCGTTGTACGCGCCACACAACCCGCGGTCGGCGACGACCGCCAACACCAGGACGCGCTGAGGCGACTCGGGCACCCCCAGCACCCTCCCGGCCGTGTGCCCGGCATCCGCTGCGGCCTCGGCGAGGATCTCCGAGATCCCTTTCAGGTACGGGCGGAACCCGGCCAGGCGGTTCTGGGCCCGAACGATCTGGGACGCCGCGATGAGCTCGAAGGCCCGTGTGATCTTCTTCGTCGATTGGACGGTGCGGATCCGTCGCCGCAGGACCTTCTCTTGGCCACCGGCCACGGCTCAATCACCCTCCATCGCGATGAAGGTGTCCTTGAACGCCTGCAACGCGGTCTTGAGCTCGGACTCGTCGGGCAGTGCGCCGGTCGTCCGGATGGAGTCGAGGATCTCAGGATGGCTGGACCGCATGAAATCGAGCAGCTCCGACTCGAATCGGCGCACCTCGGACACCGCCACCGTGTCCACCCAGCCGTTGGAGCCCGCGTAGATCACGACCACCTGCTCCTCTACCGGCAGCGGCGCGTTCTGCGCCTGCTTGAGAAGCTCGGTGAGGCGGTATCCCCGGTCGAGCTGGGCCTGGGACACCTTGTCGAGCTCGGAGCCGAAGGTGGCGAAGGCCTCGAGCTCGCGGAACTGGGCGAGGTCGATCTTGAGCGTCCCCGCCACGGCTCGCATCGCCTTGACCTGGGCGGCGCCTCCCACACGGGATACCGAGATGCCCACGTTGATGGCGGGACGCACCCCCGAGTAGAACAGCTCGGACTCGAGATAGATCTGACCGTCGGTGATCGAGATCACGTTGGTGGGGATGTAGGCGGACACGTCGCCGCCCTTGGTCTCGATGATGGGAAGCGCGGTGAGCGACCCGCCCCCCCGCTCGTCTGACAGCTTGGCGGCCCGCTCGAGGAGGCGGCTGTGGAGGTAGAAGACGTCGCCGGGGTAGGCCTCCCGGCCCGGGGGCCGGCGAAGCAGCAGTGACATCTGGCGGTACGCCTCGGCCTGCTTCGACAGGTCGTCGTACACGATGAGGGCATGTTCGCCGTTCTCCATCCAGTGCTGGCCCATGGCACACCCTGAGTAGGGGGCGATGTACTTGAACGGGGCCGGCTCCGACGCGGGCGCGGAGACGACGACGGTGTAGTCCATGGCGTCATGTGCCTCGAGCGTCGCCACCGTTTGCGCCACCGACGACCCCTTCTGGCCGATGGCGACGTAGATGCACTTCACCCCCAGGCCCTTCTGGTTGAGGATGGTGTCGATGGCCACCGTGGTCTTTCCGGTCTTCCGGTCGCCGATGATCAACTCGCGCTGGCCCCGACCGATCGGGGTCATGGAGTCGATCGCCTTGATCCCGGTCTGGAGCGGCTCCTTCACGGGCTGACGGGCCACGATGCCCGGGGCCTGGACCTCGAGCCGGCGGGTCTCGGTCGACGCGATCGTGCCCTTTCCGTCGATGGGCTCTCCCAGGGGGTTGACGACCCGACCGAGGAGCCCGTCGCCGACGGGCACCGACAGGATGCGCCCGGTCGCCCGGACCAGCTGCTCCTCCTCGATGTGGGCGTCGCTGCCCAGGACGACGGCACCCACCGTGTCCTCGTCGAGGTTCAGGGCGATGCCGAGGGTTCCGTCGACGAACTCCAACAGCTCGTTCACCGCCACCATGGGTAGTCCACTGATGCGAGCGATGCCGTCGCCCACCTCGGTGATGCGCCCCACCTGTTCGGCGGAGACCTCGGGCGTGTACTCGGTGACGTGTCGCTGCAACGCGGCAGCGATCTCGTCGGCGTTGATGGTCAATTCCGCCATCAGGTGTGTGCTCCTCGGGTTGCCCCCTCCAGCTTGAGGAGGTTCTCTTCCAGTTGGTCAAGACGACGCTGCGCGCTCGCATCGACGAGGAGATCGCCGATGTGGATCACCGCGCCGCCGAGAATGTCGGGCGCAGCCAGGATCTGGAGCTCCACCGGTTGGCTCGTGAGGCGCTCCAGGGCCTCGGACAGGATCCGGTGCTCATCGGCGTCGATCGGGAGTCCCGTGTAGATCCGCGCGATGCGCCAACCCCTCGCCCGCGCCGCCTGTTCGGCGAGCCAGTCGAGAGAAGAGGCGAGATCACGCACCCGTCCCTGGATCGTGACCCGGACGAGCCGGAGCGTCGCCGGACGCACCTTGCCTTCCAGGAGGTCGTCGAGGATCTGTTCCCGATTCTCGAGCGGCACCGTCGTGTCCGCGAGGACACTGCGCAACGAATTGCTCGAATCGATGACGCGCGCGAAGCGGAACAGCTCGTCCTCGATCTCTTCGAGCTCGGACGTCTCGGTGACGTCCTCGAAAACGGCGTCGGCGTAACCAACCACGTAGTCACGCCACGCCGTTCGACTGACGATCGGCTCTTCGGCACGTAGCTCTTCGGGAGCCAGGTCATGCATGTGCCTGGCCAGCTCGTAGAGCTCGTGGAGCACCGTGGGGAACTCCTCCACGCGCCCGGTGTCGACGGCTCGCAGCACGACCTTGAGCGCGAGGGGATGGACCCGCGCCCCGAGCAGATCCTGGAGCACCGCCTTGCGGGCGGACGTCGGCACGGCGAAGTCGGTGAGCGCCAACGCGAGGTCATTGGTCCGGGACACGAGATGCGCGACCGCGTTCACGTCCTGGGCGATCTGCTCGCCGAGCGCGTCCGTGGCCACGTCGGCCAGAATCGCCGTCGTGTAGCCCCGAAGCGAATGGTTCACGCTCTCCTCCCTCCTTCCTCGCTCAGCCCGCTGCCATCAGTCCTTGAATCACGACTGCGGCCGATGGTCAGCTCTGGGGCCCGCCCGGGGACGTACCCACCGATCCGCGCAACGCGCTGACCGCCTCTTCGATCAGGGCCCGGTGGCTCGACTCGTCGATCTCCCGACCGATGACCTGGCGGGCGACCGAGATCACGAGCGCCCCGACCTTCGTACTGACCTCGTCCACCGCACGCTGGCGCGCCCCGACGATCTCGGCCTCGGCCCTGGCCACCAGGCGCTCGTACTCGAGTCGCCCCCGCTCCTCGGCCTGCGCGTTGATCCGTTCCGCCGCCTTGTTGGCGGCAGCAACGATCTCTCGTGCTTGTCGCCGGGCCTCGTCGAGTGTCTCCTGGCGTTGGTTGCTCGCCTCCGCCGCTTCGGCACGCGCCCGTTCGGCCGCTTCGAGCGCGGTCCCGATCTCCTCCTGACGCGCCTCCATTGCCCTGTTCAGGGGCGGCAGGATCCACTTGGCGATGACCCCGACGATGATGAGGAAGGCGATGAACTCCGCGATGAACGTCCCGTCCGGGACGAGGAAGTTGCTGCTGCTCGAAGCTGCCACCGGAATACCTCGCTACTTCTTGTAGAGGACGAACACGAAGAACGCCATGAAGGCCAGATTGATGAAATACATGGCCTCGACCAGACCAACCGTGATGAACAGGTAGAGACGCGCTTTGGCCTCGACCTCGGGTTGGCGTGCCACCGCAGCAATGGTCTGGCTACCGGCGAGACCGTCGCCGATGGCGGCTCCGACGGCGCCGCCCGCCAGTGCAAGACCGCCACCGACCATGGCACCCGCCAATTGGACTGCTTGACTCGTTACTGGACCGTTTGCGGCCATTGCTCCTCCTTGGATTGCGGGGACTTTTCCGGCACGTGGACGCCGGTGCTAGTGCTCGGCATCTACCGTCGTCGCCATGCCGTAATAGACGATCGTCAGCAGGGCGAAGATGAAGGCCTGGATGAAGCCGATGAACATGTCGAACAGCTTCCAGGCCACGTCGGCCACGGGCACGATGAACACCGGCAGAAGGGCGGCGATGAGCAACAGCATCAGCGTGCCAGCGAACAGATTCCCGAAAAGCCGGAGGGCAAGGGTAATCGGCTTCGTGATCTCCTCGATCACGTTGATCGGGAAGAAGAACGGAAAGGGTTGAAAGTAGTGCTTGACGTATCCCCGTAAGCCGCGGGCCCGAATCGAGGCCGCGTGCACGATCACGATGACGATCAGCGCCATCGCGTAGGTGAGATTGACGTTGGCGGTGGGCGACGGCAGGTACTCGGTTCCTCCCCGAGGCGAGCTCGGGATCACCTCGAGCCAATTGGCCGTCAGGATGAACAGGAAGAGGGCGAGGGCGAGGGGAACGATCCGGACCCCGGCGGGGCCCACCGTCGATTCGACCAGCTGGTTCACCTGGTCGACGGTTGTCTCGAAGAAAAGCTGGAGCTTGCCGGGAACGCCTGAGGTGGCCCGACGCGCCGCGAGGAGACCGAGGCCGATGACGATGGCACCCGCGATCAGGGTGGACCATACGACGTCGAGCTCGATCGACAACCCGAATATCTTGCGGGTCACATGGTTCGAGATGTTGATGTTCCCGCTGGCGAGCAGGTGTACCGCACCGATCACCGCGGTGATACCCCCCGGAAGACGGCCGCGATCATGCTGGACAAGAAGGCTGCTTGATAAAGCACAAGACCCAGAAGGGCACCGAAGCCCATCGGAGTCACGAGGACCAGCAATGCCAGCACAACAGCCGTGGTGATTCCGAGTCGACCGAGCGTGCGCGCCGCCAGGGGGCGCCGCGCCGCCCTGCCGTCCGAGAGGTGCTTCAAGCGGGCCACTGACGTGTCGACCCAGTGCGTGTTGAGCGCTCCCAGAAGGAGCCCGACGGCGATGCCAAGACCGGCGACCGGATACCCCACCAACGGTGCCACCACAAATCCGACGACAGCGAACGCCACGGCAGTGATCCGGGTGCGGCGAAGGGCCCGGCCCAGACGCAAGGCGTCGAGGTCGCCGAACTCCTCAAGCATCGGAACCCCCATGCGCGACGGCGGTCCAAAGAGCCGTTACATGAACCTCTTGATCTCGACGTACGCGGTCACCACCGCGAACACGACACCGACCACGAGTCCCAACAGGGTGAACAGCGGGGACCGATGCGTGACTCCGTCGAGGTAGAGGCCGAGGATCACACCCCCCGCCACACACAGCGCGATCGAGATCCCGAGGCCCGCCAGGGTGAAAAAGCTGGGGGTTGGCTTGTCGTCCACAGCACTCGACTCGGCGCGCGCCGCTCAGGGCGAAGATGTCGTCGTACATCGCCCGAGCTCTCCCGAGATCACTCGGCGTGCCCGGCGGTGGGGCCGGTTGCAACCGTGGCCGATGTCCGTTCCCGGGCACCGACTGGGAGCGGGAAGCGCACACCACAATCTTCGCATCCACCCCATGAGCGCGGCAAAACGAGCCTGAACCAGCCACTATTTGCGCTCTGCAAAGAGATCCCAGGGCCTATGGCAGGTCTTTCACTCGGAAAGCGACGTGCGTCACCGGGGTGGCGGCACGGGGTACTTCGCTCCCGCCCGACCTGATCCCGTTCCCGGCACTTTCTCCGTTTTCGCCGATCTCCTCGACGACCCCCTTCACCCCCTCCAACGACGTGGGGGACGACGCGATCCGGGCGGGACCGAGCTCGGCGTCGTCGTCCAGAGGGTCCTCGGCCTGCACCGCGCCGTTGCCGTTCATGGTGTCCTTGCGAAGCCCGGGATGGAACAGCGTGTACAGGGCGAGCCCGAGAACGATGATTCCGATGAGGATGAAGGCGTTGGCGCGCTTGTCGAACAGGGGCAACAAGAGGAACGCGGAGAGCACCGCCGTCCAGGCCCACAAGATGGCGACTGTGCGCCGCGGGCCGTGCCCGAGACGCAGGAGCCGGTGATGGACGTGGTCCTTGTCCGGAGTGTGGAACCCGGTGCCTCTCGCCGTACGGCGAATGAAGGCGAACGCCATGTCGGCGATGGGAACCCCGAGGATGAAGACCGGGATGAACAACGGGGCAAAGAAGAAGTACGTCTGGCCGCTGACGTCCGGGGTGCGTCCACCGATGAGCATCGTCGAGGCGGCGAGCAGGAGACCCAGGAACAACGCGCCGGCGTCGCCCATGAAGGCCCGGGCGGGGTGCAGGTTGTGAGGCAGGAAGCCGATGCAGACCCCGAACGCCACCACCGCGATGAGCGGGCCGAGATTGTCGGGGGGCAGCACCCCCACGTAGACGAGGCGCAGGCCGTAGACGGCGAGCGCTCCCGAGGCGATGGCCACGATCCCGGTGGCGAGCCCGTCGAGGCCGTCGATGAGATTCACGGCGTTGGTGATGACGATCACCCACAATGCCGTCAGAAGCGGGGTCACATCGGGGGAGAGAACGAAGAACCCGACGAACGGGATCTTGAACTGGAACATCGTCACGCCGAGGAACACGAGCACCATCGCCGCGAGCACCTGCCCGGCCATCTTGGCCGGAGCCGACATCTCCCTGACGTCGTCCATGAACCCCACGATGAAGATCACCGCGGCCCCGAGCACGAGGCCGAGCGGCTCCGAGGACCCCGCGAAGAGTCCGTGCAGCTGCCCAAGTTGCGATGCCACCAGCATGGCGACCGCAAAGGCCAGGAACATCGCCGCCCCGCCCCCGTAGGGGGTCACGCGGGTGTGGACCCGGCGCTCGTCCGGCTCGACCACGAAGCCGGCCCGGGTGGCCAGGTGCCGGATCGGAAACATCACCGCGAAGGTGCCCACGGCGGCCACGGCCGCCACGATCAGGTAAGCCCCGAGAGGGGGCACGGCCTCAGCGGCCTCCGGCTGGGCTGTGCAGCGCGGCGCCTCTGACGAGTCCCGGATATGGCGGGAACCCGCCGCACAGGTCGAGGACCTCACCCCGCACGTCGCGTAAAGCGGCTTCGTCCCCGCGCTCGCGCAGGGCGCGACCGATCAGCCCCGCGATCCGCCCCATCTCCTGGGCTCCCATCCCCGCCGTGGTCTGGGCGGCGCTGCCGAGCCGCAGGCCAGACGTGACGAACGGAGAGCGGGGATCGTCGGGGATGGTGTTGCGATTGAGCGTGATGCCGGCCCGGTCGAGAACCTCTTGGGCTTCTTTGCCCGTGAGCTCGGCGTCGAAGGGGCGCAGGTCGACTAGCAGCAGATGATTGTCGGTTCCCCCCGACACGAGCCTGAAACCCTCGTTGGCGAGCGCGGTGGCGAGGGCACGTGCGTTGGCGACCACCCTGGCCGCGTAGTCACGGAACGATGGCAGCGAGGCCTCTCGGAACGCCACCGCCTTAGCCGCGATGACGTGTTCGAGTGGACCGCCCTGCAGCCCGGGGAAGACGGCGGAGTCGATCGCCTTGGCGAGGGCCTGGTCGCACAAGATGGCCCCACCGCGCGGGCCTCGCAACGTCTTGTGGGTGGTGAGCGTCACCACGTCGGCCACGCCCACAGGATTCGGGTGCGCACCGCCGGCGACCAGCCCGGCGGGATGGGCGATGTCGAACATGAGCCGGGCACCGACGGAATCGGCGATCTCGCGGAAGGGTCGGGCATCGATGACGCGGGGGTAGGCGGTCGCACCCGCCACGATCAACTTGGGCCGTTCGCGCTTGGCGACGTCGGCCACCTCGTCGAAGTCGATGGTCTCCCCCGGCGCGGCGGGGTCTCCCGATGCCGGGGTGACCCCGTAGGCGACGAAATGCCAGATCTTGCTCGTGATGCTGGCCGGAGACCCGTGGGTGAGATGGCCGCCGTGGTCCAGGCTCATGGCGAGGACGGTGTCCCCGGGCTCGAGCAACGCCTGGTACACCGCCAGGTTCGCGATCGCACCAGCATGAGGCTGCACATTGGCGTGCTCTGCTCCGAACAGGGCCTTGGCCCGGTCCCGAGCCAGGTTCTCCACCTCGTCGATGACCTGGTTCCCGCCGTAGTAGCGGCGGCCCGGATACCCCTCGGAATACTTGTTGGTGAGCACCGACCCCGAGGCGGCCAGGACGGCCGTCGACGTGAAGTTCTCCGACGCGATCAGCTGCAGCGTCGTCGATTGCCTGTCGATCTCCGCACCGAGCAGGGCGAGGATCTCCGGGTCGTCGACCAGCCACTGGTCGAATGGTGACGACGCCCGGCCGGCGCCGTCGCTTGCATCGGTCATCTTGGTCCTCTCGGTCTTCTCAGTCGTCTCTCGCCCAACTCAGCGCGCCTCGAGCAGGGTGATCTCGCGGATCCGCTGCTCGTGACGACCCCCGATCGGCGCCGTCGTCAGGAACGTGTCGACGGCGTCCTTGGCGACCTCGTGCCCGATGGTGCGGCCCCCCATGCACAGGACGTTGGCGTGATTGTGCGCACGGGCGAGACGCGCCGTCATGACGTCATGCACGACAGCCGCTCGCACCCCGTCGATCTTGTTGGCGGCGATGGAAATGCCGATCCCGGTGCCGCACGCGCACACGCCGAGGTCCGCCCGTCCTTCTGTCACCGCCAGACCCACGGCCGCCCCGAATTCGGGGTAGTCGACGATGCGTTCCGAGTCCGTGCCGAGGTCGTCGACGTCGTGTCCCAACTCAGCCAGGTGGGCGGAGAGGAACTCCTTCAGGAGGTAGCCGGCGTGGTCGGAGCCGACCGCGATGCGCATGGCCGAAGCATACCGAGGCACATGCTCCGCCCCGGGGGCTCTCTCGACCCGGACGGTACGCTCGGCCCCCGTGGCCCTCGACCCTCGTACGCCGGTGCTGGTCGGCGTGGGCCAGGTGACCGAGCGCCCGGACCCCGAGGCGCCGATCACCGATCGGCCCGAACCGGTCGAGCTCATGGCGAGGGCCCTGCGCGCCGCGGGCGAGGACAGCGGTGCCCGTGACGGCGGCCAGGGTCTGTTGGCGCGCGCTCAATCGCTCCGGGTCATCCTCCCCCTGAGCTGGCGATACGTGAACCCCGGCCTGCTTGTTTCCGAGCGCCTCGGGATCGAGCCCCGGGAGCTGGCATTGACGACGATCGGGGGGAACAACCCTCAGACGGTCGTGAACACCACGGCGACGCAGATTGCCGAGGGAGAGCTCGACGTGGCACTGGTCACCGGGGCCGAGTGCGGCTTCACGCGCCTGGCGGCTCGTCGCGACCCCGAGCGCCCGGGCCTGACGTGGACCACGCAGCCTGACGACACGACACTCCCGGTGATGCTCGGCACCGAGCGAGCCGGCGTCACCGAGGTCGAAGCAGCGCGGGGGCTCGACCGGCCGTTGCGCATCTTTCCCCTGTTCGAGAACGCGCTGCGCGGCGCGGCGGGTCGAACGATCGAAGAGCATCAGCGTCACGTGTCAGAACTCTGGGCCCGCTTCTCATCGGTGGCGACGACGAACCCCTACGCATGGTCGCGGCAACCCCGGTCGGCGCAAGAGATCCGCTCGACAGGGCCGTCCAACCGGATGGTTTCGTTCCCCTACCCGAAGCTCATGAACGCCAACAACCGGGTCGACCAGGGCGCCGCGCTCATCTTGTGCTCGGTCGACGCGGCACGTGAGGTGGGTGTACCCGAGGAACGGTGGGTCTTTCCCGTGAGCGGGGCCGACGCGCACGACCACTGGTTCGTCTCGCAGCGACAAGATCTGCGATCGTCGCCCGCCATCCGCATCGCCGCCAACCGGGCCATGTCGCTGGCCGGGGTCGGCATCGACGACGTGGCTCACATCGATCTCTACTCGTGCTTCCCGTGCGCCGTGCAGATCGCCGCGCTCGAATTGGGCCTGGGCCTCGACGATCCGGGCCGGTCTCTGACCGTCACCGGCGGGCTCGGGTTCGCCGGGGGCCCGGGAAACAACTACGTGAGCCACTCCATCGCCTCGATGGCCGAGCGACTACGCGCCGATCCCGACGCGCTGGGCCTCGTCACGGGCCTGGGCTGGTACAGCACGAAGCACGCCGTGGGGCTGTGGTCGACCGCCCCGCCCACCTCTGGGTTCCGGCATGAAGCACCGCAGGATGCCGTGGACGCGCTCCCCCGACGCATCCATGTTCCGGACTTCGAGGGCGACGCGACCGTCGAGACCTACACGGTGGTCCACGACCGCGACGGGGAGCCCGAGTTCGCAATTCTTGCCCTGCTGACCGAAGACGGACGTAGAACGTGGGGAAACATCGTCGAACGAGACGACATGCTCGGCCTGATGGACCACGAGGGCTGCGGTCGCAAGGCGCGCGTGTCTCGCGATGGGCGGGCCGAGCTCCGATGACCGCCACCACGAAGATCACGAACATGACACGCCGCCACGAGAAGCACGAGATGAACATTCTCGAAGACGAGGAGGATAGATGGCCGATGTCGTCGAGGTGACGACCACGATCGAGGCACCGCCGCACGCGGTGTATGCCCTGGTCGCCGATCTGGCCCGGATGGGTGAATGGAGTCCGGAGACGACAGGGGTCACGTGGTTGGGAGGCGCCACCGAGCCCCGCCCCGGAGCGCGCTTTCGGGGAGCAAACCGCAACGGCGTGCGTCGGTGGAACACGATCTGCACGGTCGTGACGGCCGAGACCGGCCGTGAGCTCACGTGGGAGTCCCGCTTGTTCGGTCGCCCCGTGGCGCTGTGGCGCTACAAGTTCGAGGACGACGGCCGTGGTGGGACGAAGGTCACCGAGACCACCGAGGATCAACGACGCGCCGTGTTCCGGGCCCTAGGAGGGGTTGCGAGCGGCGTGAGCGACCGCAAGAGCCACAATGCGGAATCGATGCGCGTCACGCTCGAGCGGATCAAGGCGGCGGCCGAGTGCGGACCCGATCCGGCCGAGTATTAGTTAGATGTCGTCCACGCCGCTCAGGTCAACGCCCGCGCCCAGCAGCTGCGCTTCGAGAAGGGACCAGTCGTAGTAGTCGCGCCAGGCGCTGATGCGCCCGTCGTCGTCGAACTCGAAGATGCCGGCGACGGGCACCGCCATGGGCGTGTCATTGATCACGAACCGGTCGACGCGCTCGGTGAAGACCGTGTCGTCGACCACTTCCAATCGCTTGAACTCGAACGAGAAGTCCGAGGCGAAGCCCGTCTGAAGCTCGAAGACGGGCCGGATCTCGTCGGGACCCTTTGCTGTATCGCGATTCGCCTCAGTCCAGGTTCCGTCGGGAGCGAAGAAGCTCGTGAGACGGTCCGGGTCGCGCTCGACCCATGCCTCGAAGAAGGCTCGCACCGTCGCCTCGTGGTCCGCTGGCATGTGTCGCCCCTTTCGCGCCGGCACGACGTTGCCGTGGCCGGATCGGTCAGGCGTGAGCCTGCCACAACTGCAAGAGACAGAGGCTGTCGTCTTCCCCCCACGGGTTTGTACCACGGGGGCTGTTTCGCCGACACGCCTCAAATCGCGTCGCCTCCCAGGGCAGCGAGCACATCGACCCAAGCCACCGCGCCCTCGCGCAGGCACTGGGGGAGACCGCCGAGCACGGAGACCACGGTCGACGGTGCGCCGTCGCACCGACCGCCGTCGACCACCACCACCCTCGATCCGAAGGCACGCACCACAGCCCCGGCGACGGTGCAAGGTGCTTCACCGTGCACGTTCGCACTGGTGGTCGCCAGCGCGCCCACCTCGGTGCACAGGGCGCGCGCCACGGAGTGGTCGGGGTGGCGTAGCCCGATGGTCTGTGCATTGCCGCCGAGAGCCCACTCCAAGCCGTGCCGACGGGGAACCACGATGGTCAGAGCGCCGGGCCAGAAGTGCTCCGCCAGGTGTCGGGCCGTTTTCGAGAGCCCGGACGGTCCTGCCAGTTCCCCGGCCTGCTGGGTGGACCCGACGAGGACGGGGAGGTCGAGTGACCGTGGTCGTGCCTTCAGCTCGAACAGGGCGTCGATGGCACCGGGAATCGTGGGGTCGACGGCGAGTCCGTACACCGTGTCCGTAGGGATCCCCACCACGGACCCGGCCCGGAGCGCTGCCACCGCCGCGTCGAAGGGAACGGATCCGACCTGGTGCGTAGCGCTCACGCGTCGGGTCGGCGGGCGACGAGGACCCGCGGGCGTCCGGCCAGGTCGTCACGCACCTGCGGTTGCTCGTACCCGAGCGCATCGGCTCTGTCGCGGGTCGAACGCGCCTGGGCCGGAGCCAGCTCGACGACAAGGCTTCCGCCCGGGGCGAGCCATCGCGGCGCCTCGGTGAGGAGAGTTTCGATGGCCTCGAAACCGGTTCGGCCCGGAACGAGCGCTGCGATCGGCTCGTAATCGCGGACCACGGGATCGAGGGCATCCCATTCCGACTCCGAGACGTACGGGGGGTTCGACACGACGAGGTGCACCTTCCCGGCGAGGTCGGGCGCCAGGGCGTCGAACCACGAGCCCTGCGCCACGCGCACCCGGGCCGCAGCCTGCGGACTTCGTTGCGCCAGAGCGGCGAGATTCAGGCCGAACACCTCGAGGGCCCCGAGAGACTCGTCGGTAGCCCACACCTCGATCGATCCCGGGGGCGCCCGCTCGGGCGCGGTCTCGAACTCGCCCGCCAGCGACAGGGCGATCGCGCCCGACCCGGTCCCGAGGTCCACGGCGACGACCCGCGAGCCCACAGAGAGGCGCGACCTCTGCGCGGTGAGCTCGCCCAGTGCCACCCCCACGACGTGCTCGGTCTCGGGCCGAGGGATGAGGACGCGCGGGTCCACCTGCAGCTCCAGGGCCCGAAACGCCCAGGTCCCGAGCACGTACTGCAAGGGCTCGCCCGCCAGACACCGGTCGACGATGTCGTGCACGTCGTCGGACACGGCCGGTGCCACCACGATGTCGGGGGCGGCCAACAGGTCGCCGGTACGCGTGCCGGTGGCGTGGGCCACGATCCATCGCGCTTCAGGTCCGGACCCGAGGGCCTCGGAGACCGAGGCCAGGACTTCGCGGATACGGAGGGGTGCTACCGACGGGCCGGCCGACGTCATGCCGCCGCGATCCCCCGCTCGCGCTCGTCGGCGAGGAGCGCGTCGACGATCTCGTCGAGATCGCCCTGGAGCACCCGGTCGAGCTTGTGCAACGTGAGCTTCACGCGATGGTCGGTGACGCGGTTCTCCTTGAAGTTGTAGGTCCGGATCTTCTCGGACCGACCACCTCCTCCGACCTGGCTTCGACGCTGCTCTGACTGCTCGGCGGCGACACGGTCCTGTTCGAGCTTGAGCAGTCTGGCGCGCAGCACCTGCAGGGCGCGGGCGCGGTTCTGGATCTGGCTCTTCTCGTCCTGCATCGAGACGACGATGCCCGTCGGGAGGTGCGTGATCCGTACCGCCGAGTCCGTCGTGTTCACCGACTGACCGCCGGGGCCGGTCGAGCGGAACACGTCGACCCGCAGGTCGGACGGATCGATGGACACTTCGACCTCGTCGGCTTCGGGAAGCACCATCACCGTGGCCGCCGAGGTGTGGATGCGGCCCTGGGACTCGGTCACCGGCACTCGCTGCACGCGGTGGGTCCCACCTTCGTGTTTCAAGCGCGACCAGGCGTCGGCGCCCTTCACCATGAACGTGACTTCGTTGAGCCCGTCGCGCTCCGATGGGTCAGACGACAAGACCTCGAGTTTCCATCCGTGTGCTTCGGCATAGCGCCGGTACATCTCGAAGAGGTCCTTGGCGAACAAGTTCGCCTCCTCGCCGCCTTCGGCCCCACGGATCTCGACGATGACGTTGCGACCGACGTTGGGGTCCTTCGGCAGCAACAGGAGGCTGAGCTCTCCTTCGAGCTCAGCGCCTTCCGAGACGGCTCGTTCGATCTCGGCGTTCACGACGTCGCGGTCGTCGCCCGAAGCCTCGGTCAGCATCTGGCGTGCGGTCGCCATGTTCTCCTCGGCCTGGTTGAGCTGGCGCGCCACAGTGAGGATTGCTTCGAGATCCTTGTGGCGTCGCGACGCGTCGCGCAGTCGAGCCTGATCGGAGACGACAGCGGGGTCGCCGAGCGAGTCGAGCACCTCTTGGTACTCCTTCTCCCACGCCGCGAGGCGTTCCCGGTCCATAGACACCAGGGTACCGACGTGTCGGTGTGCTCCCGCCGTCTACGGCGGTGGGATCAGGATCAGGCGATCAGGAGCCCGGCGGTGCCAGGGTTAGACGCGCTTGGCCTTCGACCGCGAGCCACGCTGTCCGTAGCGGCGCTGGAAACGCTCGACTCGACCACCGGAGTCGACCAGCTTTTGCTTGCCCGTGAAGAACGGGTGGCACTCGTTGCACAGCTCGGCGTGGATCTCCGCCTTGGTGGATCGGGTCGCGAACGTGTTCCCGCACGAGCACCGCACGGTGGCGTCCACGTAGGAGGGGTGAATGTCTGCCTTCATGATTCCTCCAGTGTAGGGGGGTCGGCGTCAGGTCGGGCCGGCCACGCCGGCCGGGCCCGTCACCTCACGCTGCGGGGCCCTTGGCGATCTCGGCCAGGAACTCGTCGTTGCTCTTCGTCGTCCGGATCTTGTCCATGAGCAGCTCGAGCCCGGCGGCCGCACTCCCGTCCGCTGCGAGCGCATTGAGCACCCGCCGCAGCTTCCAGACCTGCTGGAGCTGGCCCCGCTCGAACAGGAGCTCCTCGTGGCGGGTAGAGCTGGCATTGACGTCGATCGTCGGGTACAGACGACGCTCGGCGAGGCGGCGGTCGAGGCGGATCTCCATGTTGCCGGTGCCCTTGAACTCCTCGAAGATCACCTCGTCCATCTTCGAACCCGTCTCCACCAGGGCGGTAGCCAGGATGGTGAGAGACCCACCTTCCTCGATGTTGCGAGCCGCCCCGAAGAACCGCTTCGGGGGATAGAGGGCGCCGGAGTCGACACCACCGGACATGATCCGGCCGCTGGCCGGCTGGGCCAGGTTGTATGCCCGGGCCAGCCGGGTGATGCCGTCGAGCACGATCACGACGTCCCTACCCAACTCGACGAGTCGCTTGGCACGATCGATGGTGAGCTCGGCGATGGCGGTGTGTTCGTCAGCGGGGCGGTCGAACGTGGATGCCACCACTTCGCCCTTGACCGAGCGCCGCATGTCGGTGACTTCCTCGGGCCGCTCGTCGACGAGAAGGACGATGAGGTGCACCTCGGGGTTGTTCGCTTCGATCGAGTGGGCGATCTGCTTCAGGATCGTCGTCTTGCCGGCCTTGGGCGGGGAGACGATGAGCCCGCGCTGACCCTTGCCGATCGGCGACAGCAGGTCGATGATGCGGGTGGTCAACTCGGCTGAACCGCTCGTCTCGAGGCGAAGCTTCTCGTCGGGGAACAGCGGGGTGAGGTCCTCGAAGCGAGGGCGATTCCGTGCTTCGTCGGGCGCCAGCCCGGATACCGAGTCGATGCGGATGAGTGCGGGGAACTTCTCGTTCGATGCCGCGGGCCGACAGGCTCCCTCGACGAAGTCACCCCTTCGCATGGCGAAACGGCGCGCCTGGCTGATCGAGATGTAGACGTCCTTCGAGCTCGGGAGGTATCCCTCGGCCCGAAGGAAGCCATACCCTTCGTCGCGCAGGTCGAGGAGGCCTCGAACCGGAATCAGCTCGCCGGAGTACTGCGTCTCTTGGCCGCCGCCCTGGAGCTCGCGCTCCCCGCCGCTGCCTCCGCCTCCGGTGCCCGGTGTGCGTTCGCGGCCCCGCCGACGGCGTCCCCGGCGATTGCCCGGCTCGTTCGCGTTGGAACCCTGTTGCATGTGTTGACGATTCTGATTCTGACCGGGGCTCCCGGCCTGGCGAGTCGTCGACGGCGATCGATCCACCGATGGGCCGGCCCCGTCGCGTTCTGCCGACGGCTGGCCACCCGAGGACTGGTCCGACGAACCGTCGGTGCCGTCGGATTCGGCGTTCTCTGACGCCACATCAACCTGAGATCCACCTGAGGCGGACGACGAGACAGACGTGGACGACGAAGATGACGAACTGCCGTTGGCGCTCTGGCGCCCGGGCGCGGACCCATTGGTCGCTCCGGCGTCGAGCTCGATCTCCTCGGAGTCACCGTTCGACACGGCACTCCGACCGGCGCCGCGCGAGCGCGTCGGCGCGTCGGCGCCACCGTTGGCACTTCCCGCTGACACCTCGACTCCTGCGGCGCGCAGGATCTGGTCGATGATGTCGGCCTTTTTGCTGCGTGAGTTGGTGTCGAGCGACATCGCCTGGGCGATGGCCCGAAGCTCTTCGCGCTCTTTTCGTTCGAGTACGGACCGCTCGAGCTGTTGCTCTGCAGTCATCAGTCACCTCGCTAGGTTGCGTCCCCGTTTTCGGCTCGGTGAGCCCGGACGCCAAGGGACACGGAATAGAGGGTAAAGCGCCCGGCGCGTTCTACGTCAGGCCCCCGCCTCTCCAACAAGTCACCGTCGGAGCACCGCCTGGGCGAATCCGGCTTCGAAAGCTTGTCGCCCGCGACGCCCAGAAGATACTGAGGAGCGGCGGTGCACACATCATACCGGACCCGAGGCCTCGTGAGCAACAACCCCACGACACCCCGGGTTGTTCCCGGGCGGCGTCAGAACACCTGGGATCCTCAGAATTTTTCTCGCCGGCGAGGGCGCCCTCCTAGAGCCCCATGGCGGCGAGAACGGCCGAGTACTCGGCTTTGACGGTGATGGGTACCTGGATCTGGCTGATGGCCAGGTCGGGGTCCTTCAGGCCGTGGCCCGTCAACACGCAGACCACGGTAGACCCGCTGGGAGCACCCACCTTGATCAGGCCAGCGACCGACGCGGCCGACGCCGCCTCGCAGAAGACCGACTCTTCGGACGCCAGGAAGCGGTACGCCGCAAGGATTTCCTCGTCCGTGACGGCTTCGATGCCACCCCCCGACTCGCTCGACGCCGCGGTGGCCCCGTACCACGACGCCGGGTTCCCGATGCGGATGGCGCTTGCGACCGTCTCTGGATTCTCGATGGGGTGGCCTTCGACGATGGGGGCCGCCCCGGCAGCCTGGAATCCGAACATGCGCGGGAGCTTGGTGGCGTGGCCCGCCTCACGGTATTCGAGGTAGCCGCGCCAGTAGGCGGTGATGTTGCCGGCGTTCCCGACGGGGATGCAGTGGACGTCAGGGGCGTCGCCCAACACATCCACAATTTCGAACGCCCCGGTCTTCTGGCCCTGGATCCGGAACGGGTTCACCGAGTTGACCACCGTCACCGGCGCCTTCTCCCCGAGACGACGGACGATGGCAAGAGCCTCGTCGAAGTTCCCGCGCACCTGGATCACCTTCGCCCCGTGCACCAGGGCCTGGGCCAGCTTGCCGAGGGCGATGTGGCCCTCGGGAATCAGCACGGCGCAGGCCATGCCGGCCCGGGCCGCGTAGGCGGCCGCCGACGCAGAGGTGTTGCCTGTCGATGCGCACACCACCGCCTTGGCACCTTCCTCGAGGGCCTTGGAGATCGCCATGGTCATGCCACGGTCCTTGAAGGAACCGGTGGGGTTCTGTCCCTCGAGCTTCAACAGCACGCGAGCCCCGAGGCGCGCGGACAGGCGGGGCGCTTCGAGCAAGGGCGTGCCCCCCTCGAGCAACGTCACCACGGGTGTGTCACTCGTCACGGGCAGCATCGCCCGGTACGTCTCGATGACCCCTGCCCACGCCATGACGAGCTAGGCCTCTTCCTCGACGCCGATGACGCGCAGGACCCCGCCCACACGGTCGACGACGTCGAGTCGTCGCAGGCCCGCCAGCGTGCGCTGCACGTCACCCTCGCGCGCCACGTGGGTGAGGAAGATCAAGCGCGCTTCGTCGCCCAGTCCCACCTGCTCCATCGACCGGATCGACACGCCGTTGTCACCGAAGAGCTGGGCGACCGCGGCCAGCACGCCGGGACGGTCCGCCACGTCGATGTTCACATACCAGGCGCAGCGGAGGTCGTCGGTGGGCCGGAACCTCGGACGCACGCGGGGCACGAAACGGCCCGGGGCCCCGCTCCGCAAGTGGTGAGCGGCATCGATGAGGTCACCGAGCACGGCCGATGCCGTGGGCTTGCCACCCGCACCCTGGCCGTAGAGCATCAGCTCACCGGCATTGTCCCCCTCGATGAACACGGCGTTGAAGGCGCCGCGTACCGCCGCGAGCGGATGGGTCCTGAGCAGCATGGCGGGATGGACACGGACCGAGATCTCCAGAACGCCGTCGTCCCCGGCCCCGTCGTCCCCGGCCCCGTCGGGCTCCGCCGCGTTCCCGGCGAAGCCTTCGGAGCCGCCCGTCCGCTCGATGACCGCCAAGAGCTTCACCACGTAACCCAGTCGGTCTGCGAAGGAGATGTCGACGGGATCGACGGTGGCGATGCCCTCGCGCGGCACATCGTCGGCGACCACATCGCAACGAAATGCCAAGGAAGCGAGAATGGCTGCCTTCGAGGCGGCGTCGTGGCCGTCGACATCGGCACTTGGGTCGCGCTCGGCATACCCGAGGCGCTGCGCCTCGGCCAGGGCGTGGGCGTAGGAGACACCGTCTTCCGACATCATCGTCAGGATGTAGTTCGTCGTGCCGTTGACGATGCCCATAACACGCCGGATTCGCTCTCCCGCCAGCGACTCGCGCAGAGGACGGATGAGCGGGATCGCCCCGGCCACGGCTGCTTCATAGAGAAGGTCGAGGCCGGCTGCCGCCGCGGTCTCCGCCAAGGCAGACCCGTGCGCGGCGATCAACTCCTTGTTGGCGGTCACCACCGACTTCCCTGCCGCCAGGGCCTCTTCGACCAGCTCCCGCGCGGGGTCGACACCACCGATGAGCTCGACCACCACGTCCACACCGGGGTCGCTGACGAGCCCCTTGGCGTCTCCGGTGATCAACGACTCCGGCACACCCGGGCGGCCTCGCGAGGGATCACCCACCGCGACCCCGACGAGCTCGAGGCGCACGCCCGATCGAGCGGCGATGGCAGCGGCGTCGGCGAGTAGGATCGCCACCAGCGCCCCGCCGACGTTGCCACAGCCGAGGACGGCGACGCGCACCGTTGTCTCTGCGCCGTCGCGGCGAGCCTGAGGGACGACCCCGTCTTCGTCGGTCCTCGGCATCAACTCACGCTACCGCCCGCCGGGTGATCAGCTCTGCGAATCGTGGGCGATCGGTGGGTCACCGGTCGAGACGGGTCAGGTCGTCGTCGGTCTCGCGCCGCACGACCACCCGTGCCCCGCCGTCGGTCACGAACACCACACCGGGACGTGGCACCTTGTTGTAATTCGAGGCCATCGAATACCCGTAGGCGCCCGTGACGGGGGTGGCCACGACGTCGCCGACAGCCACGTCTGCGGGCAGACGGGCGTCGGCCACGACGACGTCACCGGACTCGCAGTGCTTGCCCACGACCCTCGCCGGGCGCGGACGGGGCGCGGCCGCCTCCCGAGGGAGGAACGTCTCGTACCCGCTGCCGTAGAGCACAGGCCGCGGGTTGTCACTCATGCCGCCGTCGACGGCCACGTACGTCCGCAGACCGGGCAGCTCCTTGATGGTTCCCACCCGGTAGAGCGTGACCCCTGCCGCGGCGACGATCGACCGCCCGGGCTCGGCGGTGACTCGTGTGTCCGCCGGGATCCCGGCACTCCGACAGGCGCTGTGCACGGTCTGCGCCCACTGCGAGATCGAAGGTGCGGTCTCGCCGGCTACATAGGGGACGCCGAGCCCACCACCGACGCAGAGCTCGCCCAGCCCGAGAGGGGCGAAGAATCCGGCCAGGGCCTCCACCTCCTTCGCGAACGAGTCGACGCGAAAGACCTGGCTTCCGATGTGGGCGTGGACACCGACCAGGTCGAGCCCCGGCAGGGCGCGCACACGTGCCACGGCTTCGGCGGCGGCACCCGAAGCAAGGCCGAACCCGAATTTGGAGTCCTCCTGCCCCGTACGGACGAAATCGTGGGTATGGGCCTCGACCCCCGGTGTCACCCGGATCATCACGGCCTGTCGACCGCTCGCGCCCGACGGCAGCGCCGTCAGCCGGGCCAACCGCTCGATCTCGTCGAACGAGTCGATGACGACACGTCCCACCCCTGCGTCGAGGGCGCGAGCCAGTTCGTGATCGGATTTGTTGTTGCCGTGAAGAACCAGGTGCGCAGCGGGCACCCCGGCGGACAGAGCGACGTGCAGCTCGCCGCCGGTCGACACGTCGAGCAACATCCCCTCCTCGTGGGCGAGCCTCGCCATCGCCAGGCACAGGAATGCCTTGGTGGCGTACGCGACCCCGTCGCCCCACGCGGAGACCGCCTCCCGGCACCGGGCCCGGAGATGCTCCTCGTCATAGACGAACAGTGGCGTCCCGAAGCGCTCGGCCAACTCGATGAGGCCCACGCCCCCCACGGCCAGGCTCCCGTCCTTTTGCACCTCGGCCGTCATCGGAAGGAGCGCGTGGCGGACGGGGCCCTCGTCGGGGCCGTGTTGGGGACCTTCGTCGGGACCCAGGTCGGAGCGGCCTACGGCCATGCCCGGCACCGCTGTCGTGGCGCGATCGACCAGGTCGTCCATGGGGAAAGGCTACTCACGACCCATTGCGGTCCCGGCTCCCGTCAGGAGCAACGGTCAGGTGGCCGCTACATCGACTCCGGAGCGCTCACCCCGAGCATGTCGAGGCCGATGGAGAGCCCCACTCGCGCTGCCTCGACGAGCCACAGACGAGCCTGGGTCAGATCGTCGGCGACGGTCTCGGCCAGCACCGGGCAGTCGTGGTAGAAGCCGTGGAACGCGCCGGCAAGGCCACGCACCCATGCCGTGACCTTGTGCGGCGCCCTGTCGCGGCCCGCCTCGGCGACGACATCGGGCAGCTCCTCGAGACTGCGGAGCAATTCGAGCTCCCGATCGTGCACCAGAAGGGACAGGTCCACCTCGGCGAGAGGGCGACGCTCGATGCCGCGTTCGGAGCGCCGGCGTTCGATCGACGAGATGCGAGCATGGGCGTACTGCACGTAATAGACGGGGTTCTCCATCGACTGGCTGCGAACCAGGTCGAGGTCGAGCACGGCGGCCTGATCGAGCGACGACATGAGCGAGAGCAGACGCGTGGCGTCGGCGCCGATGTCATCGATCAAGCTGTCGAGCGCCACCACATTGCCGGCCCGCTTCGACATCCGACCCGCCTGACCGCCTTGGACGAGTGACACCATCTGCCCGATCTTCACCTCGAGCCTGCCCGGGTCCACGCCCATGGCTTGGACACCGAGGGTCAGGCTCTTCACCTGGCCGGCGTGGTCGGCACCGAAGATGTCGATGACTCGGTCGAATCCCCGCACCAGGAACTTGTCCCGGTGATAGGCGAGATCGCCGGCCAGATACGTCGCGTCCCCGTTGGACTTCACGAGGACGCGATCGCGATTGTCACCGAGCTGAGACGACCGGAACCAGACCGCTCCATCTTCTTCGTCGACCAAACCTTTGGTTGCGAGCAAGTCGATCGTGTCGCGAACCGCACCGCTCTCCTCGACCGACGCCTGGCTGTACCACTCGTCGAAGCCGATCCCCAGGCGCGCCAACGTGGCCCGGATGTTGTCGAGGATCTGCTCCGCAGCCCAGCGCCCCGCCGCCTCGACTTCGTCGGGCCCGTCGTAGACATCGGCCAGTTCGGTGACGTACTCGCCCTGGTAGCCCTCTTCGGGAACGGCCTCGCCGCGGCTCCGGGCCAAGAGGCTCTCGCCGAGGACCCGGATCTGCCCCCCGGTGTCGTTGACGTAGTACTCGCGGCCCACCTTCCACCCGCAGCGCGTCATCACGCGTCCCATGGCGTCTCCGTACGCACCCCACCATCCGTTGCCGACATGGAGGGGTCCCGTGGGGTTCGCCGAGATGAATTCGATCTGGACCTTCTCCCCCGCCCCGATCTCGCTTCTGGCGTAACCCTGCTCACCTTCGCCGACGACGTCGGTGAGCGTGTCGTGGAGCCACCCCGGCGAAAGGTGCAGGTTCACGAATCCCGGGCCCGCCACATCGACGGATTCGAGATGCGGAGGGGGGTCGGTGCGCAGATGCTCGGCCAACTCCTCGGCCAGCTGGCGCGGCGGACGACCGAGCGCCTTGGCGTTGACCAGGGCTGTGTTGGTCGACCAGTCGCCGTGGTCCCGCCGGGCGGGGCGCTCGAGATGGACCGATGCGGGAGGGACCTCGATGCCCATCGACGAAAGCGCTCGGCTCACGGCGGCGGCTATGACGGGGCGGGCGGCCATGGTCCTGCCGAGGATGGCGCGCTGAGGCCGGGGGCGCAATTGCCGAGAAGTGTGCGCTCGCCGGGTAGCCACGAAGACCTGATCTCGGTAACCAGCAGACCTGATGTTGGCCCCGCAAGCGGCCCCGCAAGCGGCCGCGAGCCGGCCGGAAGCCGGCTCTGAACAGCCCGCACGTCCGGGCGGTGTGACCGGGTGACAGGACTACAGTTCCTGAGGGCTCCGCGCGATCCTTGTCGCGCTCGCGCCGGCGGCCTTCACCAGCCCTCGTAGCTCAGCGGATAGAGCACCGGCCTCCGGAGCCGGTGGCGCAGGTTCGAGTCCTGCCGGGGGCGCCAAACCACCCAGGGCGCGAACCTTCACTGAGGCGTCGCTCCTGACCCGGAACCAGGGGACAACCTCCTCGCGGCTTTGGACGCGTACTTCATGCACAAGCGCCTGTAGCAACGCCTTGCGGGCCGGGGTGGCACCGTTTGCCAGTGCGTCGTCGATATGTGCCCGTACCGTCGACAGTTCGGCGTCGCTCGGCACCTCTGCCGAAGCCTGGTCCATGGCCAAGAGCAGATCCTCCCGGCGGGACCGCAGATCGGTGATCTTCGCGCCGAGCTTGGCGAGTCGCGCCCCGCATTGGGCCTCGGACAGCGTGCCGGCTTCAAACGCCCCGAGGTAGCGCTCGATGGCCTCTTCGGCCTTGGCTGTCTCGGCGTCGGTGAAGGCCAGCTCTTGCTCATGGTGGGCGCGCTGGCCTTCGGCCCGGTCCCTTGCTCCATGGACTCCCCGTTCGATGAGGTCGCTGCGCTCATAGGTAGTGCGAAGGGCTCTGAGGACGGCGTCGTCCATCTCCTCAGCCGGGAGCCGCTCTGCGTCGCAGTGGGCGACGCCGTAGCGCTGGCGCGTGAAACACGTGTAATAGCGGTACCGGTAGCGGTTCCCCATCGCTGAACTGCCGACGAAGTGCTTGCCGCATTTCTCGCAGACAATGAGCCCGGCCAAGAGGTATGCAGAGGTCGCCGAAGCCCGCTTGGAGTAGTTCTCGCCGCGCTCGGTGAGCAGGGCCTGAACTTGAGAAAACAGCTCCTGATCGACGAGGTGCTCATGGGGAGCAGGGTGGAAGGTGCCCCGGAAGTAGACCTGGCCGATGTAGACCGGGTTCCGCAAGAGCGTGAGGACGGCCGTGTGGCTCCAGGGCCGCCCGGCCCGGGTGCGGTGTCCGGCCTCGTTCAGCCACGTCGCCACCGATCGTGCCCCCTCCCGGCTGTGGGCGTAGCGGTCGAAGATGAGCGGGACGAATGGCGCTTCGCCGTCTACGGGGACCAAGAATCCCGTGGCAGGGTCACTGGCGTACCCGAAGGGCCGCGATCCTCCGCACCAGCCCCCACGAGAGGCCTTGCGCTCCATGCCGGCGATGACCCGGTCGACGATGGTGGCTCGCTCGAACTCGGCGAAGACCCCGAGCATCTGGACCATCATGCGCCCGGCCGGCGTGGTGGTGTCGAAGGGCTCGGTGGCCGAGCGAAAGGCCACGCCGGCACCGTCCAGTTCCTCCAAGAGCTGGGCCAGGCCCCGAACCGAACGAGCAAAGCGGTCCACCCGGTACACGAGCAGAAGGTCGAAGCGCCCGGCCTTGGCTTCGGAGAGGGCCCGCTTGAGACCGGGGCGCTCGGTGGTTGCCCCTGAGGCCTGGTCGGTGAATCGCCGGACCAACTCCCAGCCATCCTGGCTGGCAACGTAGTTGCCGAGTCGATCGGCCTGCGCATCGAGGGAGTAGGGCTGATGGTCCTCGTCGGTCGAGATCCGCGTGTAGGTGGCAACTCTCATGGGCAGGCTCCTCTGGCTTCGAGATCGGTCAATGTGCGAAGCAGACCTCTGAGCCGTCGGAGAATCAAGTGGCCTCCGCATCGCCCTTTTCGGCTCGCTTCTGGTACGGAGCGAGAAGGTCGGCCAAGGCGCTGAGGGCTGCCTGCTCGTGGGCATCGTCGAGCTCGACATGGCGAGCGGGTGAGAGCACCACAAGACGTTGCCGACAGGCCCTTTGGCGCGACGACGAAGCGACCTTGTGGCCGGGATGCCCGAAACTCGGGGGATTGGTGGCCATGGGCTACCCACGACCGGAGGCGACGCCGGACGGACATGAAACCTCTATCAGCTCACGAAGTCAATGGCCTTGGCGATCATTCTTTGGAATCTGTTTCGCCAGCTCAGCTCGAGGAGCAATCTCGGCGGTACGGCGCTTGCGCCGCAAGGGGCGGCCAACGGCGTGTTTAGAGCCGGGGGACCGAAAGCGGGCAGTGGACCTGAGCGGTGTCGCCACCGGATTGCCACTTGTTGGTCGTCCGCAGGCGACGTGACCCTCGCCCCGCGAATCTCACTGGCGTGACATCCGCGAAGCGGGGTACCACTTCCCCACTTGTGGGGTAGTGGGTCGAGGTGTCCTCAAACACAGCGCCCGGCACCTGTCCGAGAAACCTTCGTCGGTGATCTGGGACCCGATGGCGGTCAACTACCCCGCGCCCGCCTCCTGCGTACCCCGCGGCGCTGAGCTGCCCAAAGGTCTCTGACTGATCCCCCTTTCATGACTACCCCACACGCGGGGTAGTGGCCGGGCAGCGCCTCGCGTGTGGGATTCGGGGGAAAGCGGGGGAGGTGTTGTGTCTTGATACGGGCTCCGAAGCGAAGGGTCCAGCCTGACGCGGCTCCGCACATTCTCACCGATGCGTCCTGCTGCGCCAGATTGGAGAGGACCTTGAATTCCCTGTCATGCCGACGGGTGCCCTTGCTCCCGACGGCGCCGGTGTGACTTGCATTTCCCGCCTCGCCCTCGGGGAGCTCCGAGTAATGGCCCTATGCCTCACCAAGGCGTACTAGTGGTGTGGCGCGTGATGGGGGAGGGCGGGGTGTGGGCGTTGGATCGGCTTGGGGTGGTCCTGACCGGCTCACGTCGGGCCGTGTGGCCACAGGTGGGCCCTGTCCTGGCGGAGGCTAGGACGACAGGGACAAGGGCCCTCGCCGCCTCGGTGGCGGCCGTGGCCGGCTGTGAACCCAGACAGGCCCGCGGGCGGTGCGATTGGCTAGTAGAGACCAACGGCGCCGTCGGGTTGCTCGCAACTCGACAGGCTGAGCTCGACGGACTCCGTGGCGCTCGAGTTTGTCGGAATCAGCACCCCAACCCCTTGTTCTTCTGGTGGGGCTGTGCGCGCCAGGGCCTGGTCATTGGACGGGCGACCGGACAAGCGCCATTCGACGCCACCATCAGGAGCTGAGCGTGCACAACGACGTTGACGACCACCCCGATCACCGGCCCAGCGCGTGGGACGGTTCGTGGTTCCGGGTGACGTGGCCGGCGCACTTCGCCGCAATCCCCGCAACATCTCCTTCACCTTCGAGGCGTGTGGACGCCGCAGCGGGGCGCGATGCCCAGGGGTGTTGGTGTGAGGGGCTCCACCAGGGGGTCCGGGACGGGCTCCCCGAGGGGGTCCGTCCTGCATCGGATCCCGCACCCGGTGCCATGACCCCGGGTCACGACAGTGGCGGGGGATCCGGTGCGACGGCGGACTTAAGGGGTGAATGGTGGTGAGTCGGTGGAGATGACCGGCCCAGGGCCGGTGCGTGTCGGGTGGGCACACGGACCGTCGTCGCACGGCGAAGCAGGCGGTGTCTCGAAGGGCTCTCCGACGTCGTCGGGCTCGGGGTCGAGGACCAAGAGCGCCAACGGTGTGCGTCGGGGCTGGCGGGATTTCGATCATCGACTGCTGGCCGTCCTCGGCCGGATCACCGAACGGGATCGTCAGCTGTGTCGTCTGCTCGAGGACCACCGGGTGCTCACCACCGCACAGGTGGCCGACGTGGGTTTCACCGGGGTACGTCGAGCCCGGACACGGCTGGCAGAGCTCTACGCCCTCGACGTGCTCGACCGCTTCCGACCCCGGACCGGAGCGAACCTCGCCTCGTATCACTGGGTGCTCGGTCCCCTCGGCGCCGCTCTGGTCGCGGCCGAGGCCGGCGTGGAGGTGGCCGAACTCGACTGGCGGCGAGGACTGGTCCACGACCTCGCCGCCAGCCAGCGCCTGGCCCATCTGGTAGGGGTCAACGGCTTCCTCACCGCCCTGCTGCGCTCGGCTCGCACCCGGTCGGACTGTCAGTTGGAGCAGTGGTGGTCCGAGCGGCGCTGTGGGCGCGAGTGGGGTGAAGTCGTGCGCCCCGACGGCTATGGCGTCTGGTGCGAGGACGGCGCCTCGACGCCCTTTCTCCTCGAACACGACAACGGCACCGAACGCCTGGCCCGACTGGCCAACAAGCTCGAGGGCTATGCCAAGCTCGCGGCGGCGGCGGGTCACCCCAACTGGGTGCTCTTCACCTTCCCCACACCGCGCCGGGAACTTGAGGCGCGCCGGGTCCTCGCTCACGAGGACGTTCCGGTGGCCACGACGGCCCGTACACCGGGGTTCGCCCCCGACGAGGCTCTGTGGCTTCCGATCGGAGACCCCGGCCCTCGCTGTAGCCTCGTCCAACTTGCCGGCTTCCCGTTCGACCGGGGCCGACCGCCATCACCGCTGTATCCATGAGGTTGCTGCTTGCCCGAATTGCGAAATTCGGAAACCTGCTCAGCCCTTGTCCGCTTCCAACGGTACGTGTACGCCGCGCGACGGCGAGGCGTGCTGGGGGTCGTTTGTGGGGTCGTCTCAGGGGTCGTTTGTGGGGTCGTCTCAGGGGTCGTGCTTTCATACGACCCCCCATGTAGGTCTGAAGATGCTGGTCGGACCTCCATTCGAGGGGGCGTCGCTGCCGGCGGACTTAGTAGGGAGAGAGGGTGATCGGTGGCAATGAGCAGGGCTAGTGGCCGCAACAGCGGCCCGGCGGCGGCGCGGGCGCTCCATAATCGAGGCAACGCGTCCCCTCTGTCTTCTCCTGCGTCCGAAAGGTTGCAACGGACTCGGGTGGCCCGGCCACAAGGGTGACCCGATCGGGATCACCGCGGTCGGAACATTTTCGTGCGGCCCCGAGGAGCTGCCTGTCCGGCGACCAGGGCGATGTCACGGCGTATCCGGGCCTGCGAGGCCATCCTGGACCGGGTGATCCCGGTCACCGTCTGGGCCTTCATTCACACGGCGACCGCTGGCCTCTGGGGTGAATCTCAGGCTCTGAGCACGGCTATCGAATACGTGCTGAACTGATGTCTGGCGGGAATGGGCGATTGATCCTGAGGGGTCACGCCTGGCCCATGGCGGGGAGGGCGGGGAAGAAGATGAGCGGTTCGTCAGTTGGGTCCGGTGATCGACGGCGTCCCAGGGCACGAACCCTGCGAGTGGGGCTGGCCCTCGCGGTGCTGACGGGCCTCTTGAGCACGCTGGTTGTGGCGCTCGGATCCGTCCCGGCTTCGGCGGATGCTCAGTGCCCGACCGGGCCAGGGCAAGGGATCTACTCTGATCTGAACAACCCCGATGCCGGTCTTCCGGAGACCTGCCTACTTCCATTCGCTCTGACCGTCACTCCACCGATTCTTCCATCGCTACCCTCCACGGTGACCTACACCTTTAGGGCGGTTCCGACGGGACCGTACCCGTTCTATACGGGCGCGCTTGGCTCGCAAACAGACCAATGGGCCTTAAGCGACACGCAATGCGCTCAGAATACTTCTCCCAAGGGGGACAATGCGATCGCAGGGGGGAGCGTGGTCGACGGTCCCGACGCCATCACGGGGTACTGTCAGTTCACCGCGAGCAGCACCGGCGGTCCCTATGTGGTCGACGTGGCGTTCTGCATCGCGGATATCCAACCGGTCCCAGGCACCGTGGATGCTATCGCCACCAACTGTGTTACCGACAGAATGTACGTCGGTGCCAGCGTGACGTCGGCTTCTAGCGGGGGCACTGCTACGACCTCTCAAGGACCCCTGAGTGCGACCGCGACTGGAGGAAACGCTGGCAACACGCTCGTCGTCGCCGACTACACGTCCAATCCGACGGTTGCCAACCTGAGTGTCGGCAACGACCAGTACTTCGATGTCAGGACGTCACCGGGAAGTGCTTTTACAAATGTGGTGATAAGGGACTGTAACGATGTGACGCCCTCGACGGGGCTTTCGTGGTGGGACGATGATGCAAACGCTGGGAACGGAGGATGGGAACCAGTAGTAGGTGCGAATCCGCCCGACCCCAACCCACCTGGATATACATATAGCGCGGGTCCACCGGCGTGTGTTTCTGCGACTCTTGATACGTCAACAAGCACTCCAACTATCTCCCAACTAACCGGAACCATCTTTGGTGCGTCGAACCTTCAACCTGGTGTGCTCATCAACTCGGGCGGATTGCCGAATGCGGAACCGGGAACGACGTATGGCCCATTTGTACTAGCGGCTACTGGCGGAAACGCTCCGTACAAGTGGAAGGTGTCGTCAGGTGTACTGCCGAAGGGCCTTCACTTGAAGTCCGGTGGCGTCATCTCGGGTAAGCCAAAGAAGACCGACAGCAGTGGCACGTACTCGTTCACTGTGAAGGTCGTTGACAAGAAGACCAAGACCAAGCCCCATACACAGAACGTCACCACCGAGAGGTTGTCGATCACTGTTTCGTGACATAGGTCAGTCCGCTGATGCAGGTTGTCAGAGGCGCCCGGTACTCGGGGATCCCGTGCGATCACCCGGTGCGCCCGACGGCGTGCCGCCGTCTTGCGGTCGGGGGTCGGTATCCATCCACTCGCAACCTCCCCACGTCACCTTCGGTGCTCGGCGCTTACCGCCAGAGGATTGGAAACACCGTGTGGTGGCCATCCACACCCTTGAGGATGAGGGACCTGGCATCACCGAGAATAAAGGCGCCAGCGAGGCTGTTCTGAACCACCTGTGATGCCAGGATCTCGCCGCCAGAGGCGGCGCTCGAGATTCGAGCCGCGATGACAACCGTCCGACCAAAAAAGTCTCCACCTTCGACTTTGGCATTCCCACTGTGTATTCCCACCCGGACCGCTACCGGAACTCCGGCCCATCCCGCGCTCAGAGCGCGCTGGATCGCTGCGGCGCACGCAGCTGCTGAGCCAGTGGCAGAGAATGCGAGCATAAATCCATCACCCTGGCCCTTGACCACGGCGCCGCCGAAGATAGTGGTCTGCTGCCTCACGGCATTGTCATGCCAGTCGAGCAGCTCTAGCCATTTATCTTCGCCAAGAGACTCCATTAGGGCGGTCGACCCTTCGATGTCGGTGAACATGATCGTCACCGTGCCATCAGGGGCCATCGCCATAACGGGCGGACGCTCGTCTTTGACGAGGGTAAGGATCTCTTCGACCGCTGTGGTGAGCGCAACCCCCAAGGACTCCTCGTTGGCCACCGGCATTGATAGGTGCCAATGAACGATTCGCCAGTGTGCCCCTTCTTCGCGTAGCACGAGCGTCGAGCGGGTCATTATCGAAGGCATTCCCTCGATCTCCATCTGTGCTCGGCTCGTGACCCATCCAACAGTGCCCTCTTTCCAGGCGACGGTTTCCTCTGGCTCGAAGTGGATCGGAGGCATCTCCGAGAACTGCACTCGGATCATGGTGGTGATGGCCTCAGTTCCCACCCACCACTCCTCGGGTGCAGTGCCGATCACCATTGACCCGGGCTGACGCGAAATGCCGTCGATGAATGTCTCGGAATCAAAAGTGTCAAACGACCGATACATGCGCTCCATCAGGAGAACGAGTTCTGGGGCCGGCTCCATTCCTCACACGATACGCGTCGCGTTGGATCTGCCCGCGATATCGACCGGGTCCGCTCCAATCCATCCGCAAGGGCCGTTCCCGCCTGGGGTGGTGTTTCGTGGCGAGGATCGGCCAGGTAGATGGCGTGTAGCGGGGACCCCCTCCGCTCAAGTGCGTCACGCTGGACGCACTGAGTATTGACTGGAGCTGGAGGAGGTCCCCATGCCGATCGTAGGAGGGCTGGACATTCACCGGGCGCAAATCACCTTTGACTATGTGGACCTGCGCACCGGCGAAGAGACCCGGGGGGTGATCCGCCCTGCCACGCGAGAGGAGTTTCGGCGTTGGCTGGGCCAGTTCGGCCGCAAGCAGGCCGCCTTCGCCATGGAGGGCACCACAGGGTGGCGCTTCGTCGTCGAGGAGCTCGAGGCGGCGAAGATGAAAGCCCATCTGGCCGAACCGGCCGAGACCCGAGCACGACGCGGTCCCAAGCGGCGGGCCAAGACCGACCGGGCCGATGCCCGACTGCTTCGGGACCTGCTGCTCGCCAACAACCTGCCCGAGTCGTGGATCCCGCCCACGCATCTCGCCGATCTGCGCACCACCGTCCGGCTGCGCAAAGCATTGGTCGACAATCGGAGCGCGTGGAACCGTCGCATCCAGGCCCAGCTGTTCCATCACGGCCTGCCCACTGCTCCGCACCTCCAGACCCTTGTCGGGCGCGACTACGTCCTGTCGGTCGACCTCCCGCCGGCCGGTCGTCAGGTGGTGGAGGTGGGATGTCGGATGCTCGAGGTCTTCGACGACGAGATCGAAGTTCTCGACGCTCAGCTCGAGTCCTTTGCCAAGGTTCAGCCCGGATGCCAAGTCCTGCAACGCCAGTGGGGCATCGGGCCCATCCTCTCCGCGGCGATCCTCGCCGAGTTGGGCGACACCCGCCGCTTCTCCAGTTCCCGGCAGTCGGTGCGCTTCGCCGGCTTGGACGTCACCGTTGAAGAATCCGACGGCAAGCGAACGAGGGGCTACCTCTCGCGCCAGGGCTCGCCGGTGTTGCGCTGGGCGCTGTATGAAGCCGCCGGTGCCGCCTGGCGCAAGGCCTCGCCCGACCACGAGTACTACCTCGAGGTCAAGGATCGCCTCGGGGCCAAGCGGGCCCGCCTCTCGGTGGCCCGACGCATCCTGCGTCGCGTGCACCACGACCTCGCCAATGCAGGCGACGACGCCTTCGCCGAGGCGGCATGATCTCGGTGCGGCGACGCCCAACTTCAACGATGATCTGCGGCCAGCTCCCTTATGCGCTCGTCGACCGCCCATCGTGGCGGACGTCCATAGCTAGAACGAGCGGCCGCAACCTCGCGCGTGGGAACCCGACCACCCATCATGTCGCCGGGCCGATGACCCGAGCACCGAGATAAGCCCGGCACCCGCCGCACCGCGCACACATCTAGCCGACCTTCCCACGAGCGTGATCGGGGCGCCGTCAGGGTCAAGGTCGTTCGTCCGTGGGGCGCTCCACCTTGACCCCACCGACGCCCCGAGGAACCAACGCGCCCGCAAGGCCGTCCGTCATTACCTCGCCGAGGTAAAACCCAGCGTCGTGCGACGTTGACAGGGTTCCCCGCTACAGATAAGCGCATAATCGGGGCGGTCTCAAGGGATCCCGGGCGGCACACCGGCTCCGACGGGCGATGTTTGTAGGCAATTGAGACTCCGGGTAACTCGTGCCCCAGCTTTGTCACCCCGTTACTGGCACAATTGTGAAGTGGCCTTCTGTCTCGCTCTCCAAGGACCATCCTCTCATCGAAAGCGGGTTCGGCCCCATAGGGGACGACCTGGATCGGACGCTCTTTGCAATCCTGGCCAAAGTGGATAGGGAACTCGTAGCGTTGGCGACAAAGCTTGGCCCTGAGCGGACAGACGAGAGAGGAGTCGGATTGAAACTTGTCTGGATGCCCTCTGGACAAGTGGAACTCTCAAGCTTCGTGAGTGGCTCGGATAACGGCGGACACATGGTCGACTTCGGTGTTGAGCTTCGTCCTGCGTGGTTCTATGGGCACCGAACCGGAGTCGCAGGTTGGGTCATCGCGGCTTCGGTCGACGCTCACTGTAAACATGCCGTGGACCATGGCGGCACGGACACGGTGTGGAACCGGGGGGATGTCCGGAGATCAACCCCCGAAGATGCGGCGAACGAACTCCTCGTAGCCACAATTGAACTACGCAAGCTGGGCACCGATCAGCCTCTGGATCATTGGCTTAGCCTTGCGAGAGACTGACTCATCGGACGGTGTCTAACCCACGCATAATCCGGGATCCCGAGCATCGCCGTCAGCAATTCTTCGCACCTCCCGGGTGAGCGGCTCTCGGTGTAGAAGTCCACGCGCGCACCGCACGGTATCGACGAAAGGCGCCCTAAGAGGCGCAATGGAAGGACCACCAACAAGGAGGTTCTTCCATGCCCACAACGACGATCGTCAGCCCGACTGCGGTCCTGTTCGACGAGGCCCGCCTGGCAGTGGCTGGCTTCCTGGCCCGGTACTCGGGCCCCACGAGGACGAGCTACGCCACCGACCTGCGCCAGTTCATCTCCTGGTGCGCTCAGATGGACCTCGAGGTCTTTGCCGTGAGACGTGGACACGTCGAGCTGTGGACGAGGGCCATGGAGGACCGAGGACTGTCCCGGGCCACCATCGGGCGCCGGCTGTCCACGGTGGCCGGCTTCTATCGCATCGCGGTGCTCGACGGACTGCTCGAGCACTCCCCGGCCGAGTACGTCCGGCGTCCGAAGATCGACACCGAGTCCGCCACTTTGGGTCTCGATCGCATGGAGCTCAGCGCCTTCGTGGCCCAGGGGGCGGCGGGTAGCCCGGTCGACCACGCCCTGGCCTGTCTGCTCGGTCTGCTCGGCCTGCGGGTGTCGGAGGCTTGCTCCATCGACGTGGAGGACCTTTCGCTCGAACGGGGGCACCGGACCGTCACGGTCCTGGGCAAGGGGTCCAAACTGGCCATCATCCCCCTTCCTCCTCGGGTCGCCCGGGCCATCGATCTGGCAGCCGGGGAACGCAAGGCGGGGCCGCTTCTTCTGACCCGGGCCGGCAACCGCCTCAACCGCCACGCCGCTACCCGGATCGTGCGGCGCCTCGCGAGGCAGGCGGGGGTGACCAAACACATCTCCCCGCACTCACTGCGTCACAGCTTCATCACCGCCGCCCTCGATGCCGGGGTGCCGCTCCGAGACGTGCAGATCGCCGCCCGCCACGCCGATCCCAGGACCACCACTCGCTACGACCGGGCCCGCAACAATCTGGACCGCCATGCCAGCTACATCGTCACTGCTTTCGTGGCTGGCGGCGCCTGACCGGAGCAATACCGGGCGTGACACCGGAGCCAACGGATGACCCGCGGCCCCGGTGTCACGCCGACGGTCCAGTGTGGTCGGGATCCCCGATTATGGGCGGCTCCGATGCAGTTTGCGGGTGCTGTGTTACAGGGTCCGCACCCGCACTACCACCAGATCTCGCAGCCAAACCATTCAGCACTATGGAATGATCCGGTTATGCAGGATGCGGGTGTGACCTCAGCAAGTCACGGGACCATCACGATCGCTCGGCGGACCCTGCTTCAAGACCTGGTCCGGCGGTACACCGTCTTCATCGACGGCGGCAGCGTCGGGACACTATGGGCTTTCCAGACTGGCCGATACCCTGTTACGCCCGGGGTGCATCAGGTGCGTCTGGCGATAGGCACTTCACGGGCATCGAGTGCCGAAGTCGAGGTCCATGTAGACGCAGGAGACATCGGAGCCCTTCGGACCGTGGGCCGAGGCATCCTCAGCTTGCTGAAGCTGCCCCTTGCCTTTCCGGCTGGCGTGTATGCCCTAGTTCGTGGCAAGCAAATCACAGAGGGAGTCTGGAGCGGCAACTACAGACGCCCTTGGATTCTCCTGGTTCCAGATACACCGCCTGCGAACGGTTAGACGATCCGCTGGGCGTCCTATTCCCTCCACGTCCGAAGTCGCCAGTCGGAGAACGGGGAAGTCGGCTCAGGGACTGTTTGTTTGAAACAGTTCTATGAGCCGTTGAACACGCTCCTTCTTCGCCGGATGGCTGATCCACACATGCTGAAGTGCATTCGCCCATTTGTCACGATTCGTAAGTACCCGCTCCAGCAGCTCAAGATACGTGTCCTCATAGTCTGTCAATAGATCTTCAAGCGGTGCGCTCCCGATCATCGTTAGCTGCCAGTCCGTTGTGGCGTGTTCGACAAGCACCGGAAGGACTTGCCAGGCTTCATCGGGATCGTTCGCAACCAGGTCCCCAACTTCCATGATGGCCCAATCATCGCTTAAACCTTGGTCCTCGGCTCGGAGCCATGCCAGCGCAAGCTTGAGACGTTTCTCTTCATTCATTTGTCTCGGCCTTGGTCATCGACCTGATCCTCGCTCACCCGACAACTATGCCCCGACCCACCGATTCATGAGTGCCATTGAGCTAACCGCCAGTCGGAGAATGGGAATGTCGGCTCTCCGACGCCCCTCTCCGGTATCCCCGAATTTGCGCTACCTGGCTGACCTCGCCGGTCCGCCCCCTCCTGACGGTCGATTGCGCTGCTTCTGGACGACCTGCGAGACCTTATGTCTCATCAAGGGTGACCTGGATTGATCTCCAAGGGCGGAACAGCAGTCGGACGAAACTCCAGAACGAGTGCTCAATCGTCACCGCATATCGCACTGTCTCATCGCTTCTCGCGGAAAATGTCACCAGAGGACTCGTGAACCAACGTAGGCGAAGTTTGAGCGTGTGCCTCCCCGGTTCCAACTGAAAGGAACGAGAGCCGAGTGCGCGGACGAACCCCGCCTTCTTGCGGTCTACATAGATCTTGAAGGCTCGGCCCGAAAGGACTCGTCTTTTGGAGGGCGCCAACGCCTGGAGATGTAGCGGTACGTCGAAGTCACGATCAATGATGCCTTCGGTTCCGCTGCTTCGAAGATGACTAATCCGGTTTCGGGGTCGACGATCTGTTCGATCTCGCAGGTGAAAAAGAAGTCGATGCTCCGGTCCTCGACCATAGGGCTTACGTTGGAGGTCACATGGGCGTACTGATCTCCGATGTCATATCCCCACGCGATGTCGAAGACGGTGCAGATCTGGCCGTCCCGAAGACGAACCTCCGTGGCCTGGGAGTCACGCGAACGAAGGAGATCGATGATCTCTGTGTCTGCTGGCTCCACGTCCACCATCACATCATGGATCGGATTGTCCAGCCCCGGCTACTGCTGGTGCAGTCCCGGCCTGGGGAGCGCATATCACCCGGTACCGGATAGTCGAGTTCCTGCTTCGAACCGAGAGCGGTGTTGTAGAAAACGGGGTGGGCTCGGTGCGCCCGAGACCGATCGGGCCGTCCGGTATCGCCCCAGAAGCAGCGCGCGGCGGGAGGCGATCGCGGCGTCCAACCGGGTCGTGAGGCCCCCATGTTGGTCTGGTGCCAGCCGACGCAGCGCCCATGCAACGTGGATCCGAGGCGTCACGGGTTTGACGACCCCGGCAGACTGCAAGCGCGAACGCGATAGCAGCGGGAAGGGATGCTTATTTGGCGTATCCCTCTCGACGCACCTTGGCATGACGGGCGGCCAGGCTGATGGCCTGGCCTTCTACCAAGGGAGCAAGGTTCGCATTCTGGGAGGCCGGGGGCGCCAAATGCCGAAGGCTGCTGCCTCATGGCTCGCGTCAACACAGAGCGCTGGCTGCCTGCACTTCGTCGAGTGCTCGCCGCGCCACTTTACTGAACTCGTCGCCGTTGGCTTCG
>Ga0182024_10001238_pt1 | contig 66310 bp, 64 predicted proteins | sample P32metaG_FD_120480 | JGI IMG/M metagenome (GOLD analysis project Ga0182024, IMG submission 120480) | Permafrost microbial communities from Stordalen Mire, Sweden - P3-2 metaG (Illumina Assembly) | ecosystem: Environmental > Terrestrial > Soil > Wetlands > Permafrost | place: Sweden: Stordalen... | reverse complement strand
GTGTCGGTCCAGGAGGAGAACCAGACGCTCGCGACGATCACCTACCAGAACTACTTCCGCCTGCACGACAAGCTCGCCGGCATGACCGGTACGGCGCTGACGGAGGCGACCGAGTTCATGAAGATCTACGAGCTGCCGGTCGTGCAGATCCCGACGAACCAGCAGATGGTGCGCGATGACCGCAACGATCAGGTCTACAAGACCAAGGAGGGCAAGTGGAACGCGGTCGTCAAAGAAATCGCCGCGCGCCACGAGGCCGGCCAGCCGGTGCTCGTCGGGACGATCTCGGTGGAGGTCTCAGAGCTCTTGGGCGAGCGCTTGAAGAAGCGCGGGATCAAGCACACGGTGCTGAACGCCAAGCCGGAGCACGCGGCGCTCGAGGCTGAGACGGTCGCCGAGGCCGGCCAGCCGGGCGGTGTGACGATCGCGACCAACATGGCCGGACGTGGCGTGGACATCAAGCTCGGCGGCAACCCCGAGCATCTGGCCGCGCTGCAGCTCGCGCGCGAGGGCGTCGACCGCGAGGACACCGAGGCCTACGAGCAGCGCTTGAAGGAGATCCTGCCCGAGCTCGAGCGCAAGGTGGCCGCCAACCGCGAGACCGTGATGGCGGCCGGGGGCCTGTTCATCTGCGGCACCGAGCGCCACGAGTCCAGGCGCATCGACAACCAGCTGCGCGGGCGTGCCGGGCGCCAGGGAGACCCGGGCGAGTCGCGTTTCTTCCTGTCGGCCGAGGACGACCTCGTGCGTCTGTTCGCCGGCGATCGCATCTACCGGATCCTCGACAAACTCGGCGGCGTCGACGAGGAGGGCAACGAGGAACCGATCGAGGCGGGGATGCTCTCGAAACAGATCGAAAAAGCCCAGAAAAAGGTCGAGGAGCAGAACTTCCTGATCCGCAAACGCGTGCTCGAGTACGACGACGTGATGAACGAGCAGCGGCGCGTGATCTACAAGTACCGCGACGAGGTGCTCGAAGGCAAGAGCATCGGTGCTGAGGCGCGCGAGGAAGTCGCCAAAGTGATCGACCACACGATCGATCAGTACACGCCGGGCGACTTCTTCGAGGACTGGGACATGGGTGGCCTGTTCACCGCGCTCGGCCAGTTCTTCCCGCTGGACATCGCCAGCGATGAACTTGACGACACCGTCGATCGCAACTCGCTCAGCGAACGCATCATCGACGAGGCGATGCAGCGCTACAACGCGCGCGAAGAGGCGCTCGGCACGGAGCTGATGGAAGCGCTCGAGCGCTTCCTGCTGCTGCAGACGATCGACGAACGATGGCGCGAGCACCTGTTCGACATGGACTACCTGCGCGAGGGCATCCACCTGCGCGGCTTCGCTCAGATCGACCCGCTGGTCGCATACAAGAACGAAGCGTTCACGCTGTTCGGGGACCTGATGAACAGCGTCTGGTCGGACTACGCGCGCATGATCTTCAACGTGCAGGTGAACGTCGAAGGCCAAAACGGCGGTGGCGCCGGGGCCGCTCCGATCGCGCCGTTCTCGGCCGCCGGCAGCTCTACCCGCGCCGGGCGCGTGTCCTATTCGGGCGGTCACAGCGCCGCCGGCTCCGGAGCGCTCGCGGCGGCCGCCGCGGCCGCCGGCTTGGGCGCCGGCAGCGCTCAGGGCGCGTTCGGTGAGGACGGGCAGGAGCTGGAAGCACTGCCGGTCGTCGAGCAGCGTGTGCTCGACGACGAGCACCAGGTTGGGCGCAACGACCCATGCTGGTGCGGAAGCGGCAAGAAGTTCAAGAAGTGCCACGGCGCCTAGTGGGCGCAGGGGGCCGCAGCGGAGTCGATTGGCGGCGCGCCGAGTTCGTGCTGACACTGCTCGCGTTCATCGGCTTCGTCACGCTGCCGATCCGCATCACCACGATCTACAGCGGGCTGCCCGCGCATCCGCTGTTCGTGCACGTGCCGGTGGTCCTGATCCCGACCACGATCGTGGCCGCGCTCCTCTTCATGGTCAAGCCGGAGTGGCTCACGCGCTACGGGATCGCGCTGGCGCTGGTGTCGATCGCCGCCATGAGCTCGATATTCCTGACGATGCAGGCCGGCGCTGCGCTGCGTGGTGCGCTGAACCTGCAGGGCCAGGCAGCAAAACTGATCTCCGAACACTCCCACGCGGCGCACATTCTCGCGATCGTCTACGTGGTCTTCACCGCCACCCTTATCCTCACCTTCGCCGCGCGGCGGATCTCCGGCGGTATGCCCACCGGTCTCGGCATCGTGGATGAGCTGCTGACGCCCAAGTGGGCGTTCGCGACGCTGCGCGTGGTGCTCGTGCTGCTGTCGATCGTTGCCGGCTACATGGTCTTCAGGACCGGCGATCTCGGCGCGAAAGCGGTGTGGGATGGGCGGCTGCAGGCCGCTCACGGCGGATTCCCCGGTGGTCTGGGCGGCCCCCGGCTGTTCGGGCCGACCGGCGCCGGCGGGCCCTAGCGAAGGCCGAGGTCGGCATGGCGGGCACGCCATGGGACGCGCACACCTACGACCGATCGAGCGAGCCGCAGCAGGCGTGGGCCGCGGAGGTGCTGCAGCGGCTCGTGGGCATAGCACCCGACGCGACGGTGCTTGATGTCGGCTGCGGCACCGGGCTGGTCACCGAGGCGCTGCTCGAGCTGGTGCCTCGAGGCCGCGTGCTGGCGCTGGACGCCTCCGCGGAGATGGTGGCGCTCGCGCGCAGCCGGTTGGGTGATCGCGCGACCGTATGGTGCCAGGACGCGCTCGCGCTCGAGCTCGACGGGTCGGTCGACGCGATCGTCTCAACGGCGGCGCTGCATTGGGTTCCCGACCACGATCGCCTGTGGGCGCGGCTGGCCGGCGCGCTGCGGCCGGGCGGTGTGCTCGAGGTCCAGTGCGGGGGAGAGGGCAACATAGACGGCGTGCGCGAGGTGATCGAGGCTGTTGCGCAGGAGCTCGCTCCGGAGCTCGTCGGCTGGTCGCCATGGGTGTTCGCAGGCCCGCAGGAGACCCAGCGGCGTTTGCGCGCGGCGGGCTTCACCGCGACCAAGTGCTGGCTGCAGGAGCGCCCGACACGTCCCCAGGACGTGGATGCGTTCGTGCGCACTTCGATTCTCGCGGCGCATCTCGAGCGCCTGCCTGAGAAGCGACGCGAGCCATTCGCCGCAGCGGTCGTGGCAGGCGTGCGCCTGCCGCTGGACTACGTGCGCCTCAACGTCTCTGCTGTTCGCGGGCCGAGGTAGTAGCCTCGCGGGCGAATTTCCCGTCTCCGGGGGACAGCCCCGTCGAACGTAGAGGAGGAGCCGATGGAGGCCCTAGCCAACAGCCGATCTGCGCGCACGCGCCGTGGGCGCCGAAGCGGCCGCGTGGCGCGCACGCTGCTTGCGACCACGATCGTGCTCCTGTGCACAGCTGCGAGCGCGTCGGCCGCGGAGCAGCTCAAGCTGCTGGTCAGCCCGCTGTCCTTGAGTCTCGCCAGCGCGGAAAGCGAAGGCTTCACGGTCACCGTCTCGGGCAGCTCGAGCAAGCACGCTGCCCTGACCGTCTTCTACCAGCTCGGCACGCACAAGCAGTGCGCCGCGACTGGCGGCGCGGAGATGGTGCGTAAGGGTGTGAGCCAGTTCGAGCCGATTCCCGGCACCCCAAGCGACCCCCAGCACTTCCCGGCCAACCCCAGCAACTTCCACGGCGCGTTCGATTGGCATGGGACCATCACCGTCTTCAGCGGGACCGCCGGCCCGGGCACATATCTGGTGTGCGGCTACCTGGCGCCGAAGAACAGCTCCGGCAAGCCGTTCCTCAAAACCTCGGCGAAGTTCACGCTGAGCGCGAGCTGACGCGCCGGCACCCCGGTCCTGACCTCGCACGCTGATAGCGTGAGAGACATGGCCACGGCGGCACCCACCGAATCGACCCCCCAGCGCTTGGCTGCAATCCGTGAGCAGATGAAACTGCTCTCGGATTATCTTTGACCCGGCTGGGCTGGCCGAGCGCGTGGCGGCGCTCGAGCGCGAGATGGGCGCGGAGGGCTTCTGGGATGACTCAGAGCGCGCCGCCGCGGTGTCCGCGGAGCACGCGCGCACGTCGCGGCGCCTGGAGATGTTCACCGCGCTGGAGAGCGACGTCGAGGATCTCGACGGGCTCGCGGAGATGGCCGCCGAGGACAGCTCGCTCGAGAGCGAGGTGGACGAGCAGATCGCCTCGGTCGAGGAGCGCCTGGCTGCGCTAGAGGAGCAGCGGCTGTTCTCCGGGCGCTATGACTCTGGCGATGCGCTCGTGACCGTCAATGCGGGCGCAGGCGGAACGGACGCGCAGGACTGGGCGGAGATGGTGCTGCGAATGCTGATGCGCTGGGCGGAACGCCGAGGCTTCGAGGTCGAGATCCTGGAGCTCAGCCCGGGTGAGGAAGCCGGGATCAAGTCAGCGACCTTCCGCGCCTCCGGCGAGAACGCCTACGGGCTGTTCGGCGCGGAGCGCGGTGTGCACCGGCTGGTGCGGCTGTCGCCATTCGACTCCGCGCACCGCCGCCAGACGAGCTTCGCGGGGGTGGAGGTCGCGCCGGTGGTCAAGGACACGGGCGAGATCGAGATCAACGACGACGACCTGCAGGTCGACACCTACCGGGCCTCCGGCGCCGGCGGCCAGCACGTCAACAAGACCGACTCGGCGGTGCGCATCACCCACCGCCCGACGGGCATCGTCGTGCAGTGCCAGAACGAGCGCTCGCAGTCCTCCAACCGCGCGACGGCGATGGCGATGCTGCGCGCGAAGATGCTGGAGCGCAAGGAGCGCGAACGCCAGCAGGAGATCGCGGTGGAGAAGGGCGAGGCGCAGGACGTGAACTTCGGCTCGCAGATCCGCTCCTACGTGCTGCATCCCTACACGATGGTCAAGGATCACCGCACCGGCAATGAGATGGGCGACGTCCAGCGGGTCCTCGACGGAGATCTCGATGGATTCGTGCGTGCGTACCTGCTCCAGAGCGCGTCCTCGCAGGGACAGGAGTAGGCGGTCGGACCCCGGCGGCGGCCTCGCGGGCGGCCCCTACGCGGCTGCGGACGCGCTAAGGCGCGGCCGTGGCCCGGACGGCTCAGCGAGCGGCTTGGATCTGCTCGCGCTCGGCCAGCCGGTTGCGACGGCGCAGCTGCGCCTCGCCCTCGCGGCGGCGCTCTTCGTCGCTGCTGGTGAGCAGCGGCGGCACCCGCACCGGGTTGCCCTGCTCGTCGACTGCGACCATCGTCAAGTAGGCGCTGTTGCTGTGCCGGCGCTCGCCGGTGCGCGGGTTCTCCGTGTCGACCCTCACCCCCACCTCCATCGAGGTGTGCCAGACGGCGTTGACGCTGGCTTGGAAGCTGACGAGCTCGCCGACATGGATGGGAACCCTGAACGTCATGCGATCCATGCTGGCGGTGACGACCCTGCTGCGGCAGTGTTTGACCGCGGCGAGACCGGCGGCCTCGTCGCACAGCTTCATCACCGTGCCGCCGTGCACGAAGCCGGCGCCGTTGGCGTCCAGCGGCCCCATCCAGTGGGCCAGCGTGGCCTGCGAGTCGGCGGCTGAGCGCGCGTCCATATCCCGGGATCCTATGCTGAAGGGCAGTGAGCACCACTCTGCAAGCCGACACCAGCGCGCTCGTGCGTGCCGCGCTGGCCGAGGACCTCGGCACGGGCGACGTGACCACGCTCGCGACCGTCGCCGAGGACGCGCTCGCGAGCGCGCTGATCACGCAGAAGGCGCCAGGCGTGATCTACGGCCTGCAGGCCGCCGAGACGGTGTTCTCCCAGCTCGACCCGGACGTGTACTTCGAGCGCCTGGTTGCGGAGGGTGAGTGGCGTGAGGACGGCGGGCCGGTGCTGTGGATATCCGGGCGGGCGCGGGCGCTGCTCACAGGCGAGCGCACGGCGCTGAACTTCCTCGCGCACCTCTCAGGCGTGGCGACGATGGCGGCGCGCGCGGCGAGTGCGGTCGAGGGTACCGGTGCGAAGGTGCTGGACACCCGCAAGACGACGCCGGGGCTGCGCGCGCTGGAGAAGGCCGCGGTGGCAGCCGGCGGGGCCACCAACCACCGCGCGGGGCTGTATGACGCGATCCTGATCAAGGAGAACCACATCGCGGCCGCGGGCGGGATCGCGCAGGCGATCGAGCGCGCGCGAGCGCAGGCGCCCGAGCTCGCGGGAACGCTCGAGGTCGAGGTGCGCAACCCGGATGAGATCGAGCAGGCGCTCGCGGCCGGCGCGCCGCGCATGCTGCTCGACAACATGGATGAGTCGCAGCTGCGCGCGGCTGTCGCACAGGTGGCGGGCCGCGCGGAGCTCGAGGCGAGCGGCGGCGTGACCCTGCAGAGCCTCCGGGCGCTCGCGCAGACGGGGATAGAATGGGTCTCGATGGGCGCGTTGACCCATTCCGCGCCCGCCCTGGACCTATCTCTGATCATGGAGGCCCGGCCGTGAGCCTGTCGCTGTTGCGTACCCCGCTGACGATCGATCCGCGTTGAGGCGCCCATGAACCTGCCGATGGCTCCAACGCTGCCGATGGCGCCCTCCCAGGCCGGCCCGCGAGCGCTCTCGCCGGATGAGATCGCCGAGCTGCAGGCGGAGGTGCGCGCGCTCGCGGCCGAGCGCCGGGCGGTGATCCTGGCGCACAACTACCAGGTGCCGGAGGTCCAGGATGTGGCCGACTACGTCGGCGACTCGCTCGGGCTCTCGCGTCGGGCCGCCGCCGCGGAGGGCGAGGTGATCGTCTTCTGCGGCGTGCACTTCATGGCTGAGACCGCGTCGATCCTGTGTCCGGAGAAGACCGTGCTGATTCCCGACCTCGACGCCGGCTGCTCGCTCGCGGACTCGATCGACTTCGATCAGCTGGCCGAGTGGAAGGCCGCCTACCCCACCGGCGTGGTGGTGATGTACGTCAACACCACCGCTGAGGTCAAGGCGCTGACCGACTACTGCTGCACATCCGCGAACGCAGTGGATGTGGTGCGTCACATCTACGCGACGCACGGCCCCGACACAGAGATCCTGTTCGGCCCCGACATGTGGCTTGGCGCCTACGTCGAGAAGCAGCTCGGCAAGCGCATGCACGTGTGGGACGGCGAGTGCCACGTGCACGCCGGCATTCGCCCGGCGGACATCGCGGCGACGCGCGCGGCGCACCCTGGCGCGGACTTCCTGATCCACCCGGAGTGCGGCTGTACCACGAGCATCATGGAGTATGTCGCCGCCGGCGACGTCTCGGCCGAGGGCGTGCACATGCTCTCCACCGGCGGCATGCTCGCGTACGCGAAGAGCGTGGCATCGTCCCCGGAGGGGGAGCACGACTCGCTCGAGCAGGCCGAGCACCAGCGCCGCGACGCTGGTACGAGCGGCACGCCAACGCGCCGCGAGGCGGTGGTGGCGACCGAGATCGGGATGCTCTACCCGCTGCAGATGGCAGCGCCGGACGTCGAGTTCATCCCCGCCAACGCGGAGGCGTCGTGCAGGTACATGAAGATGATCACGCTGCCGAAGCTGCGCGACGCGCTGCGCGAGATGCAGTTCGAGGTCCGCGTGCCTGAGGACATCGCCGTCAAGGCTCGCGTGCCGATCGACCGCATGGTCGCGCTCGGGTAGCGAATACGCGAACTCTTGTCATCTTCGGTAGCGGATTCGCTAATGACGTAGCGAATCCGCTAACATGTGTTCCATGTCCGATCGGGATGATCGCGTCGCGAGCGAGCTGATTGCGGCGATACGCAGAGAGGGCGGGCTCAGCCAGGCCGAGCTTGCGCGCCGCTCCGGGATTCAGCGCTCGGTGATCAGCGCATACGAGCATGGTCATCGCCAGCCCTCAGTGGCGGCGCTGGCTCGCATCGCTGGGGCTGCAGGTCGCGAGCTGAACGTCGGCCCCGCCTCCGAGGATCTGGCGCTCGAGCACGCCGGCAACGTGCTGGTGCAGGTGCTCGACCTGGCCGAGATGCTTCCCTACCGCCCCCGGCGCGAGCTTGCCTATCCGCCGTTGATCCGGCTGGCGGCGTGAGCGCCCTCGCCGAACGCCTGATCGCAGTGCACGATGCCCTCGTCGAGGCTGACTTCCCGCACGCCTTCGGCGGGGCCATCGCGCTCGGCTACTGCACCCTGGAACCGAGAGGTACACGAGACCTGGACGTCAACGTCTTCGTGACGCCCGATCGAGTCAAAGAGGTCTTCGCCGCACTGCCCCAAGCTGTCACCGTTACGGCTCTCGACCTCGAGAAGGCCGAACGAGACGGTCAGGTGAGGGTCTGGTGGGACCAGACCCCCGTGGACGTCTTCTTCAACGTGCTTCCGTTTCACTCCGAGGTCGCCAGGAACGTGCGGCAGGTGTCGTTCGCCGAGCGCACGATCCCGGTGCTCGGCTGTACCGCGCTGGCCGTCTTCAAGGCGATGTTCGATCGCACCAAGGACTGGGCCGACATCGAGGCGATGATCGAAGCGAAATCGATCGACGCCGCGGATGCGGTCGCTTGGATTCGCCAGATGGCTGGCCCCGACGCTCCCGAGGCGCGCAGGCTGGAGGCTCTGCAGGCCTGAGCGCGCGGTCACACGACCGCAGATGCGTCACGGGACGCGGTCGCGCAGCCGGCCGAGGCGTGAACCGAAGCGAGTACCCCAATGCGGCGGCGCCAGGCGCAGCCCGGCGGGCGCGTGCACGACGGTGCTGCCGACCAGCACGCGCGGTTCCCCAGCCCGCTGGTAGAAGACCTCGACCGTGACGGAGCGCCGGCCGCAGGCGTTCTCGAACGGGTAGCCCAGTCGGGCCATGAGCGGAGCGCCGCGCTGAACGTCCTGCGCGAGCGATTCCAGGACCATGCCGTAGCCGCGGCTCCCGGTCGCCTTGCACGTGGTGGAGGGGATTGCGACCGTGTACTGCTGGTGCGCGCTCGTGACCGCGAATGGCGCCGTGAAGCGCACTTCCACCCCGGTGATCGCGTTCTCGTGGACCTGCAGGCGCACGCGCAGCGCCTGATGCAGATCCCGCGTCGGCGTGCGGTTGTGCGGGTAGCGCGGCCATGGGCACGGATCGAGCAGATGCGAGACGCCACCGGGGGGCAGGCTGGGCCCGCGCTGGCAGAGCCTGCCACCGAGCCGATAGGTGATCGTTGTCAGCGGGGGAGAGGGAGCGAGGTCGCCTTCGGTGCCGATGCTCGCGCCGCCCGATCCCATCTGCTGGCCGGCAGCGGCGCGGCGCACGATCAGGTAGGCGCCGACGCCCGGCACCACCGCGACCGACCGACTTAGCTTGCCGGCGCGGTAGCCGACCGCGACGGCGTCCGGCCCGAGCAGCCCGGAGTAGACGTCGCGCAGGTCGCGCAGGGGGCTCTTGGCTGCGTCGAGGCCTGTGGCCGCGCTGCGCTCGACGCCGACGGCTCTGTCCACCGACGCTTCGCCCGAGAGCCCGCAGCTGGTGTTCGCGTTCGACAGCCACTGGTCGAAGATGTGGCCGTGGAACTCATCGGCGGGCAGCGCGTCGGCCGGCATCGGGTGAAAGCGCCCGTCGTCGTGGAATGCGCCATCGATGCCCAGCTCGCCGAGCTGCCCGTTCTGCACGCGGCCGATCTGCATGCAGATCTCCCCGCGCGTGGTGCGCACGATCCGCATCCCCCATGGCAGGCCGCCTTCGGGATCGGCGACCCGCAACGGCAACAGCCGCGACGCGCCCGGTGCCGGCACGCCCACGCCGACGTCCGGGTTCAGCACCTCTTCCGGGCGAACCGGCGCACCCGTGAGGATCACGCCGCTTGCCGCCAGCGTGATCGTGGTCACGGCAAGCAGGCAGGCGAGCGCGATCGCCGGCACGCGCAGGCGGCGCAGCAGCCCGCCTGCGCGGACACGAGCGCGCGGGCGCTCGGTGTCGTCCCGGGCGCTCGCGCCGCGGGCGCTCGCGCCCAGCGAGCCGTCGTCACTCGCGCCGAGCCGGCGCTCAGCGGCCTCCAGTAGGTCTCGCTCGAGCTGCGGAAGAACGCTCATCGCTCACCAGCCAATCTTGCTCGTAGGGTGCGAAGCCCGCGGCTGACCCGTTGGCGCACAACCGCCTCCGAGCACTCGAGCTCCACCGCTATCTCCTCGTAGTCGCGCTCGTGCACGACGCGCGCGTCGATCGCGTGTCGCTGCTGCTCGGGCAGGCACGCGAGCGCGACCATCGCCTGCTCCCCGCCCTCGCTCAGCCGCGCGATCGTCTCGCTTGCATGATCATCCAGCGCCAGCCGCGGCAGTCCCAGCCGCTCGCGAGCGCTCGACTCGACCCGCCCCTGGCGGTAGCTCGAGCCCAGCACGTTGCGAGCGATCCCGAACAGCCACTGGTCGGGCCGGCCCCGCTCCGGGTCATAGGCGTCCAGCGACTCCAGCGCCCGTGCGAACGTCTCCGCGGTCAGATCAGCGGCGAGCTCGGGCCGGGCGGTCGCGCGCATGAAGAACCCCAGCAGCGGGCGCTCGAACGCGCGGTAGAAGGCGGCAAACGCCTGCGCATCCGAGCGCGCCGCCTGCAGCAGCGCCCGCTCATCGCGCCTGTCTGACTCCGTCATCGACACCCATTGGCTCCAGCCGCCGCGCTTGTGACAGCGACGCGCATTCCGCGGCGCCGAGAGTGCTCAGAATTCCTCGACCGTGTGTGGACCCACGCACGCCACCGCAAGGCTGTCGGCGACCCCCGCCGCGACCTCCCTGACCTCGTCGAAGGTGACCGCGTCGATCGCCGCGATCGCCGCGTCCGGGTCGATCTCCTCGCTGAAGACGATGCTCTGGTTGGCCGCATAGCGCGCGACTGCGTTGGTGTTCTCGAACGCCAGCACCAGGCGCCCGGCCGTGTATGCGCGCGCGCGGTGCACCTCCTCCTCGGTCGGGCCGTCGCTGCGCAGCTCATCGACGATCTCGCGCATGCGCGTGTATGCCTCAACGCACTTCGCCGACTCCAGGCCCGAGCTCAGCTGCAGGATCGGCACGTCGGCGAAGACGTGGTTGATGGCGCTCACCGAGTAGCACAGGCCCCGCTTCTCGCGGATCTCCTCGAACAGCCGCGAGCCCATCGAGCCACCCAGCAGCGTCGAGTAGATCGACAGCGCCGCGCGTTCGCGTTCGTCGGCTGCGGCGATCTGCGGGCGGTAGATCATGCGCAGGTGCGACTGGTTGGTGTCGCGCTGCTCGACCAGCTTCTTCGGTGAGAACGCCGGCGCCGGCACATACGGCTCGGGCGTCGGCAGCGCCGGGAAGCGCCCGAAGCGCTCCTGCAGCTCCGCCTCCGCCGGCAGGTGGTCGAGGTTGCCGACCAGGAACGCGCCGCCGCGATCGCCCGCCCAGCGGCGCTCGCGAAACGCGACGATGCCCTCGCGCGTGAAGCTCCTCAGGTTCTCCTCCGGACCCAGCACCGTGCGTCCCAGCGGATGATCGCCGAAGGCCGCGCGGTCGATCAGGTACTCGGCGATCACCGACGGCTGGTCATACGCGCGGTTGATCTCCTGGATCACGACGCCGCGCTCGCGGTCGAGCTCCTCGCCGTCCAGCCGCGGGCGCCCCACGAAGTCGCTCAGCAGATCGATCGCCTGCGGCGCGCTCTCCGCGCGCACGGTGATGTGGAACGCGACCAGGTCGTGGCTGGTGTACGCGTTCAGCACCCCGCCCAGCCGCTCGGCCGTCTCGTTGACCTGCTTGTAGGTCGGGTAGCTCTCACCGCCCTTGAACACCAGGTGCTCGAGGAAATGCGCCATCCCGTTCTCATCCGGGCGCTCGTTGCGCGCGCCCGCGTCGAACGCCACCAGCACCGTCAACGCGCGCGTGCCCGGCAATCCCATGCGGTGGATCGGCAGCCCGTTGGCGGGAACCGTGGTCGTGCTCACGTCAGCCATCACCGACAACCCTAGAACGTTCTACGCTAGCGCCGGGTCCATGTCACGTTCTCCCCGACAGCCGCTGACCGTCGTACTCACGCTGCTGCTCCCGGTGTTGCTGCTGCTCGGGATGTGGCTGGGCGGGCATCCCGAAGACCTGCCGGGGTTCCTGCGCCGCGCGTTCGTCTCGAGCCCGCAGACACAGGTCGTCGATGAAGCGATCCAGCGGATCGCCGCCGACTACTACCGGCCGATCTCCGCGAGCAAGCTCGACGAAGCCTCGGTCAGCGGTCTCGTAGCGAGCCTCGGCGACCGCTTCTCCCACTACCTGAGCCCCAACGAATTCCGCGAATTCACCGCGCCCCCGCACTTCACCGGCATCGGCGTGTCCGTCGCCACCCAGCTCGCCGCCGACCGCGGGCTGCTGATCGAGCGCGTGTTCAACTCCTCGCCCGCCGCCCGCGCGGGGTTGAAGGCCGGTGAGGTGATCGTCGCTGTCAACGGGCGCAAGCTGCAAAGCCTGTCCGCCGAAGCCGCCACCTCGCTGATCAGGGGGCTGCCCGGCACCGCCGTGCAGCTGGGCATCCAAGCGCCGCCGATCCAGCGCGCGCATCCGCAAGCGCAGCGCAGCGTCAAGATCACCCGTGCCGTCGTCTCCGAGCCGGTCGTCGAATCGCAGACCAAGACCGTCCACGGCATCAAGCTCGGCGTCGTCGCGCTCGCGAGCTTCAGCCCGGGCTCGCACCTGGAAGTGCACGAAGCCGTAGAGCACGAGCTGCACGCAGGTGCGCGCGGGATCGTGTTCGACTTGCGTGGAAACGGCGGCGGGCTGGTCGAGGAAGCGCAGCTGATCGCCAGCATCTTCATCCCCAAGGGCGTGATCGTGACCACCCGCGGGCGCAGCGTGCCCACCCAGATCCTCGACGCCACCGGCGGCGCGATCTCCGCCGCGATCCCGATGGTCGTGCTCGTCGATGCCAACACAGCCTCCTCCTCGGAGATCGTCACCGCCGCGCTACAGGACCACCGCCGCGCCACGGTCGTGGGCACGCACACCTTCGGCAAGGGCGTCTTCCAGGAGGAGGAGCCGCTGTCCAACGGCGGCGCCCTCGACATCACCGTCGGCGAGTACTTCACGCCCGATGGGCGCAACCTCGGCGGCGGCGGCGTCAAACAGGGCGCAGGCGTGATCCCCGAAGTGCTCGTACCCAAGGGCATCGTCGACACCGACCGCGGCCTCGACGTCGCGCTGAGCACGCTCGCCGCCAAAGTCAAGTGAGCGGCTCGAGCGCGCGCGGGCGCGGCGGGCGGCGCCCAGGCGGCGCCACGGTCCCCAAGGCTGCGCCGCCCGGCCCCGCGCCGGCGGGCTCGCTGGTCGCGGTGATCGAGCGCCGCGGGCGCTTCCTGACCGCCGAGCCGCTGTTCCCCTCGCGCGAGCGCGACGGCGGCCAGCCGCGAAGCCGCGGCGCCCAGCGCCTCACGCTCGGACCGTCGCGCTCCGGCCGCGGCGGGCGGATCGAGGCCTCCGCCGGGGACCTCGTGCTCGTGCAGGTCGCCTCACGCGGCGCCGGCGCCGGCGTGCGCGTGCTGCGCAAGCTGGGCCGCCCCGGCGTCGCGCGCGATGTGATCGAGGCGCTGCTGCTCGACCGCGGCCTCGCACGCGGCTTCGACCCAGCGCTCGAGCGCGAAGCGCGCGACGCCGGCGAGCGCGTCAAGCGCGCGCCCGGCGAACGGCGCGACCTGCGCGAGCTGCCCACCTTCACGATCGATCCGGTCAGCGCACGCGACTTCGACGACGCCATCTCCGCCGAGTCGATCGGCGCCGACCGGGTCCGCATCTGGGTGCACATCGCCGACGTCGCTGCGCACGTGCCCGCCGGCTCGCCACTGGACGCGGAGGCGCGCCGGCGCTCCACCAGCGTGTACGCGCCCGGCGCCGTCGAGCCGATGCTGCCGCACGCGCTCTCCAGCGACGCCTGCTCGCTGCTGCCCGGAGTCGAGCGCGCCGCCGTGACCGTCGAGATGGAGCTGCACGGCGCGGTGCCCGCGCGCGCGGCCTTCTACCGCTCGATCATCCGCTCCGACGAGCGCCTGGACTACGAGCGCGTCGACCGCATCTTCGCCGGCAGCGAGACCGCCGCCGAGCCCTGGGGCGAGCCGCTGCGCATCGCGCGCCAGGCCGCCGCCGCGCTGCAGGGCGCGCGCGAGCGCAGCGGCGCGCTCGTGGTGGACTCCGAGGAGCCCGAGTTCCAGTTCGACGAGCAGGGCCACGTCAACGCCGTCCTCGCGCGCGCACAGACCGAGTCCCACCGCCTGATCGAGCACCTGATGATCGCCGCCAACGAAGCTGTCGCCGGCCTGCTCTCCCAACGCAAGGTGCCCTGCCTGTATCGCGTGCACGAGCGCCCCGAGCCCGAGCGCGTAGAGCGCCTCGCCGACCAGCTCGCAACGCTCGAAGTACCCACGCCGGCGCTGCCGGAGCACATGTCTTCGACGCAGGCCGCCGAGCTGCTGGGGGATATCTCCAGAGGCGTAGACCAGCACGTGCGCCGCCTTGGCCACGGGCGCCAGGCGCTCAGCTCGCTGGTGCTGCGCTCACTCAAGCAGGCCTACTACTCGCCCAAGAACCTCGGCCACGCCGGCCTGCGCTCCGCCACCTACTGCCACTTCACCTCGCCCATCCGCCGCTACCCCGACGTCGTCTGCCACCGCGCGCTGCTGTCAGCCGTGGGCGGCGGCGAGGCCGCGCCGCGTGCCGGCGAGCTCGCCGAGCTCGGCGTGTGGAGCTCCGAGCGCGAGCGCGAAGCGATGATCATCGAGCGCGACTCAGACGATGTCGCAAGCTGCTTCGCGCTCGAGCGCCTGCTCTACGAGCAGGGCCACGACCAGCTGTTCGCCGGCGAGATCACAGGGCTGATCTCAGCCGGCGCGTTCATCGCCTTCGGGCTCGACGCACAGGCGCAGATGGGCGCCAGCGCCGCGAAGGCGCAGGAGGGGGAGCCCGCCGGCGCGTCCTTCGAGGGGATGCTCCCCGTGAGGATGCTGCGCGCGCCCGAGCGCGTCGGTCCCCGTGGCGCGAGCAGCCCCCGCGGCGGCGGCGAGCGCGACGGCGGGCGCGAGTGGTGGGAGCTCAACGAGCAGGGCACGATCCTCAAAGGCGAGCGCACCGGCGCCGCGCTGCGCCTGGGCGACCCCGTCGAGGTGCGCGTTGCACGCGTGGACACGATCCGCGGGCGTGTCGATCTGGTGCCAGCGCGCTAGCACGGTCACTGCGAACGCCGCCGCGGAGCCCGCCAGGGCGGAGCCCATCAAACTCGACCGCTAGGCTCGGATCACCGTGGCAAAGGGCAAGGGCAAGCGCAAGGTGGGGGCGGGGGACATTGCGTCCAACCGCTACGCCTCCTATCGCTATGAGCTGATCGAGCGTCTGGAGTGCGGCATCGTGCTCGAGGGCACCGAGGTCAAGGCGCTGCGCACATCGGGCGCCCAGCTGAAGGACGGCTACGCGGCGATCCGCGACGGCGAGCTGTGGCTGCACTCGGTGCACATCCCGCCCTACAGCCCCGCCTCGCGCGAAAACCACGACCCCGAGCGCACCCGCAAGCTGCTGCTGCACCGCCGCGAGATCGACCGCATCGCCGCGCGCGCCGCCGAGCGCGGGCTCACGCTCGTGCCCACGCGCCTCTACTTCTCAGGCGCGCACGCCAAGGTCGAGATCGCGCTCGCGCGCGGCAAGGACCTCTACGACAAGCGCCAAACGCTCAAGGAGCAAGACTCGAAGCGCGACATCGAACGCGGGCTGCGCGAAGCGCGGCGCTAGATCGAGCCGAAGCTGTGGCCGCCGCTGGTGAGGATGTGCGTTTCGTGCATCCCAAACACCAGCGCCACGATCAAGCCCACATACACCGCCGCCACGATCAGCCGGTGGCGCGGAGCCACGCGGTAGTAAGCCGCCTGCTGCAGCGAACGCGTTTTGCGCTGCTGCCAGCGATGCCAGGTCTGGAACGCCGCGAACAGCACGATGATCAGCAGGATCGGGTTGCCCGGGTCGATGAACACCAGCGCCACCAGCACGAACAGGCCCGCAAACCACATCCACGGGCTCATCGCCGCCGCCGCGCGCCCGCCGTCCAGCGGCACCACCGGCAGCAGGTTGAACAGGTTGATGAAGAAGCCGAAGTACGCCAGCGCGATCAGCAGCGAGCTGCCAGTCAGCTCGCCCACCACCGCCACAGCCGCCGCGCCAATGCTGCCCAGGATCGGTCCCGCCAGGCCCACGCGCGCCTCAGCCAGCGCGTTGTCGCCCAGCGACCGCGTCGTGATCATCGCTCCCATAAACGGGATGAACATCGGCGCGCTCGCTTTGATGCCCTCGCGGCGCAGCGCAATCACGTGGCCCATCTCGTGCACGAACAGCAGCGCCACGAAGCCGGCCGCGAACCACCAGCCGAAGAAGATGCTGTAGGCCGCAACCGACACCAGCGCCGTGCCCGCCGTCACGAACAGCTTCAGGTTCGGCAGCGCCACCAGCAGCGCCTTGATCGCCACGCCGAACTTCGCGATCAGCGCGCCAATCGCAGCCAGCGCGCTGCCGATGCGCCCGCGGACGCTGCGCGCCGCCGTCTGCCTGCGCGGCGGCTGTCCAAACGGGTCCTCGCCAGGGTGCGTCGGGCGCGTCTGCGTCAACGGCGAATGGGTCGGATAGGCGCCCGGAGAAGTAGGCGTCACAGGCACCACCGGCGGCGGTGCGGACAGAGACAACTCGGAGTTCTCCATAGCATCCATTGTGGCAGCACTCCTAAGCCCCGCCTAACGTCTGCGGATTTCTTCGCAAGGTGCGGGATCAAACGTCCAGCGGGCTTGCAAACCCCAGGAGCGCGAGCTACCTTCAATCCAGACGCGGAACCGAGCCGCAAAGAGCGAGGCCACTGAGGTGTGAGGCCGCGCCACCCGCAAGGAAAGGTCTTCGGGCCGGACCCACCGGGTTCCTCAAAGTGGCTTGGGACCGCGTCGTTTTTTGTTAAGCGGTCGGTTGCGTTCGGCCGATCGCTTGCGCCCCGTGTCGTACCGCCCAGGCGGTACGGATTGGTATCGGGCACCCGGTACACTGGAGCTGCAGTGCATCTCCGGGGACGACAGGCTTCGACGTGGTCGGCTCGTGGGGATGGTGGCGAGTCGAGGTCCCGGGCGGCCTCGTAAAACACCCGGGAAAACCATAAGTGCGGACTCTCACGAGTACGCCCTCGCCGCTTAGTCAATAGCTAAGCCGTGAGGTTTCGGGCCCTGCCTGCCTGCCGCGGGGGTCACCCGGAATCAGAATGCAGGCTCACCCGGTGCGGTCCGTCTCCGCCAATCCGGGGAAATACAAGGAGGCTGGTCCCCCACAACCCCGCCGGCAAGGCGAGTGGAGGACGAGATCAGAGTGCCGGCTACGCTCGTAGAAGCCATTCACACGCGATTGCGGACGTGGGTTCGATTCCCACCGTCTCCACTTTTTCGGACGTTGCGCAAGCTGGTCGCGAAGCGCGAGTAACGTCGTAGTCCGACCGTAGGCTTGTCGTGTGCCCAGAATCGCCAGCTTCGATGGCCTGGTTGTCAAGCTCTACTTCAACGACCACCCGCCTCCGCATGTTCATATGTACGCCGGGCGGGTCGGTCATCCCGGCGTCCAGATGGCGCGTATCTCGATCGACACAGGCGACGTTATCGACGGCCAACTCGCTCCAGCGAAGGTCGCTGCCGTTCGCAGTTGATGCGCGCGATATAGCGATGCGCTGCGCTCTGACTGGCGGCGTGCCCAGCTCAATCTCCATCCAACCGGGCGCTACGATCAATAGCTATGGAGCCTGCTATTGCCCCCGAGATGGTCGCGGTGATCGCGCGGCCCGAGCATACGGTCCGTATCGTGTTCGCCGACGGCGAGGTTCGCGATGTCGACATCACGCCCCTGCTCGATACTCCGGCCTTCTCGCCACTGCGCGACCGGGCTTTGTTCGATCAGGTAAAGATCGATGAGCAGACCGGCACGATCACTTGGCCCGGTGATGTAGATCTAGATCCAGAGGTGATCTATGCCGCGCTCGATCTCGGGCCGGATAAGGCTCGCATCTACGTGCTTGCTCCAAGCGTCGCTGCCTGACGCTTGGGGAGCGCGCGATCGCAAGCGCTTAGCAGGACCTGACAGCGGGTCGCTACGACGGGGGCCGAGTGCCGTCCGACTCACCAGAGGTATGATGCTATCTTACCTCTATGCGTACCACCATCTCGACAAAGGGCCAGATCGTTCTCCCGGCGGAGCTTCGTGCTGCGGATGGCATCGAGGCGGGGGAGCAGTTCGAGGTCGACCGAGTCGGCCCTGATGAGTACCGGCTGACGCGGCTGACGCCGCCGCCGAACCGTGGCTTGGTCGAGTGGCTGCGGTCGTGTCCGGAGGACGGTTGGTTCGTAGAGATTGAGTCGGAGTCGACCGACTCGCTCTAGCTGATCGTATGGCGCGCTTTCTGGTTGACGCCAACGTCCTCTCGGAGGCAACCAAGCCTGTCCCGGACGAGCGTGTTGTCGAGTGGCTTGGGCGCAATGAGCGGGAGGTCGCGGTCGATCCGATCATCCTGGGCGAGATCCGTTTCGGCATCCTGCTGCTCCCGCGCGGTCGTCGCCGAAGCCGGCTGGAGCGTTGGTTCGAGGACGGTGTGCAGAGGTTGCAGTGCATCCCGTGGGAGGCCGAGACGGGCCTGCGTTGGGCCGAACTGCTCGCGACGCTCCGCGCGGAAGGGCGCGCGATGCCGATCAAGGACAGTCTCATTGCTGGAACCGCGCTGGCGCACGATCTGGCGGTTGTGACCCTCAACCGACGCGACTTCGATGCCGCGGGTGTGGTTGTCGTCGATCCGGCGGCAGAGCCGGGCCACTGATGCCTCATTCACGGCGGGAGCATTGCGGGTTCGACTTTCACCGTCTCCATAGGCCAGCTTGACACCAGCCCTCGGGGCGAGCTAGCGTAGTTCCGCCAATCCAACGTAGGAGAGCTGATGGACCTGTTGGCAGCCGCGGGGGGCACCTACGCAAGCGTGATCGTCGGTCGCTCCCTCTCACACGCGACCGCGCGGTGCTCAGCAGTCGCCGCGGCTCTCTGCGTGTGCGTGCTGCTTAGCGTTCTCGCGCCCGTTGCGCGCGCAAACGCGCTGACTCAGCAGGGCCCGAAGATCACCCCGTCCGACGAGTTCGGTGGCGGCTCCGCCTTCGGCGACAGCGTCGCGCTCTCGGCCGACGGCAACACCGCAGTGATCGGCGGCCCAGACGACGGCGGTTCCGGCACTTCGTACAGCAACACGGGCGCCGTTTGGATCTACACGCGCACAGGCTCGACCCGGACCGAGCAGGCGAAGCTGACGGCCCCCTACAAACCAGGCGGCGCGTTCGGCGCGAGCGTCGCGCTGTCCGCGGACGGTAACACCGCGCTGATCGGCAGCGGCAGCCCGGGAGACGGCTTCCCCGGCGCCGCCTGGGTGTTCACGCGCTCGGGCACCACGTGGACCGAACAGGCCAAACTGGCCGCGCCCTCCGACGAGATCGGCAACAGCGACTTCGGCTCCAGCGTGTCGCTGTCCGGCGACGGCAACACCGCCCTGATCGGCGGCCCCAGCGATAACGCCTACACCGGTGCCGCCTGGGTCTTCACGCGCAGCGCCGGCGCCTGGTCCGAAAAGGAAAAGCTGCTCGCCACCGAAGAGCCCGAACAGGCGGAGTTCGGCACGTCTGTCGCCCTCTCCGGCGATGCAGGCACGGCGCTGATCGGCGACGGCGACGTCACGAACTTCAACGGGATCAAAGGCAACGCCTGGGTCTTCACCCAGTCCGCAGGCAGCTGGAAACAGCAGGGACCGGAGCTATCTGGCGGCGAAGAGGTCGGCAACGGCGACTTCGGCGGAAGCGTCGCGCTCTCGGAAACAGGCAACACGGCGCTGATCGGCGGGCGGGCCGATGACTCGGGCAGTGGTGCGGCGTGGATCTTCACGCGCACCGGCAGCGAATGGAAACAGCAGGGCTCGAAGCTCACCGGCGCCCACGCGATCGAAACACCGGTCTTTGGCTACAGCGTTGCGCTTGCCGCCGACGGCACGACCGCGCTGATCGGCGGCGTCGACGACGATGAGATCAAAGGTGCCGCATGGGTGTTCAGCGACGACGCCGGCACGTGGACCGAACGCGAAAAGCTCATCGGCGGCGAAGAGAGCGAAGGCGAGGTTACGTTCGGGCTGGCCGTTGCGCTGTCCGCCGAAAGCACGACCGCCCTCATCGGCGGGCCAGCCGATCACAACAACATCGGCGCCGCCTGGGCGTTCTCGGCCGGCCCTGAAACGCCTACCGGGGGCGGCGGACCGCAAGGCACCGAAAAAACGCAAGGGCAAGGCACGCCCACGGACGAAAAAACGCAAGGGCAAGGCACCCCCAACTCCTCCTCCGCGTTCGCCGCGGGCGCGAGCGCGTCAACCATTGCGCTTGCGTGCACGACCCGCGAGCTCACGCTGATCGACGTCTACCAGAGCGGCAAGCGCGTGCTGCTCAGCGGCGCCGCGGCCCCGAGCCTGCATGGCCAGCGCGTCACGATCCTCTTCGACGACCGCGAACGGGCGGCAACCGCGATCGTTCAGCAGGATGGCCTGTTCTCCGCGAGCGCACCGCTGCCGCCGCCACGACTCCGCGCCAGCAACAGAACACGCTACGTCGCGGTGCTGGGGGACCAGCGCTCGCTCGAGCTCAAGCTCACGCGGCGCCTGATCCTCGAGCAGCCAGCGAGCGCGCACGGCAAGGTCACTCTCACCGGTCAGGTCCTCCCGCCGCTCACGAGCCCGCGCGCAAACATCTCGATAACGGAACTAACGTCATGTCACGGCCAGCGCGTCGTAACGGACTTCCGCCCCGACGGGAACGGCCGCTTCAGCATCACCTTCGCCGCGCCAACCGGACGAGTGGCGGCCGCCTTCAGGCTCACCACGCTCGTGCGCGCCACACCTGCCAGTGGTGCGCGATTCACGACTTACAGCCTGCCCCTCGTCGTGACGATCGGCTAGTGAACTTAGAGCCTTGACAAGATTTAGAGAGAACTCTAATCTGCCGGGATGTCTGCGTCAGCTGCGCCGATGGGTCTGCGTGAGCGCCACAAGCAGGAGCGCCGTGAGCGCATTCTCGAGGCGATCCGCGAACTACTTCGCGACTCGCCCGAGGAGACCCCGACCGTTGAGCGCGTTGCCGAGCTGGCCGATCTCTCCCCGGCGACGGTCTTCAACCTCGTTGGGCCGCGAGAGCAGCAGTGGGCGGCGTTGGGGGACGCGCTTTTGCGCGAGCTCGACGAGCGCCTGGCGTTTGCCGCCGATGAGGACCCACGCGAGCAGGCGCGCAGAATCGTCGGTGAGACAGCCGACCTGTTCATCGCCGACGCCGCCGTCTTCAGGCATCTCGTCAACAGTTGGGGGCGCAGCGGGGTGCTCCTGCAGGATAACCCTGTCCCGCGGCTGCGGGCCACGCTTCGTCGCGGCCAAGCGGCGGGAACTCTCCGGCCCGATCTTCACGTCGAGGCGCTTGTCGGTCACATCGCGACGGCATGCGGTGGCGCACTTCGGCAGTGGGCCGCGAGCCAGATCTCGGACGCGGCGTTCCGTACGCGTGTGCGCTTCGCCGTCGATGTGGTGTTCGCCGCGAGTGCCAGCGAGGACTGCGCCGCAGATCTCCAGATGCCGCTGCAGCGCAGCCGGCGGCGACGTTCGCGATGACCCGAGCTGCCGCCGGGTTCGCCGGAGCGTCAGGAGTGCGGCTTGCCGCGGACACCTTCGGCGACCCGCACGCGCCCGTTGTGCTGATGCTTCACGGCGGCGGCCAGACACGACACGCATGGCACGTGACCGCGACGAGCCTCGCAGATGCTGGCTGGTGGGCGATAACGGTCGACCTGCGTGGCCACGGCCAGAGCACGCATCCGCGACCCCCGGCGTATGCGCTCGAGGACTTCGCCGGCGACGTGCGGGCGCTGATCGCCCAGCTTCCGCAGCCGGCGGTCCTGATCGGAGCGTCGCTCGGCGGGATCGCCGGCCTGTTGGCCCTCACCGAGCCGCCCGCAGCGCCCGCCGCAGGCCTCGTCTTGGTGGACGTCGCGCACCGCTTTCAGCCGCGCGGTGGGACGCGGATCGTGAGCTTCATGGAGCAGTACCCAGATGGCTTTGCCAGCCTGTCCGACGCTGCCGAGGCGGTTGCCGCGTATCTCCCTCAGCGCCCACGTCCCGGTGACACCACCGGGTTGCGCCACAACCTGCGACTCGAGGCTGGGCGCTGGAAGTGGCACTGGGACCCCGAAGTCCTGACCCAGGCCCGCGCGCTGATCCGTGACCCGGTCCAGCTGAACGAGCGGCTGACGCGCGCCGCGATGCGGCTCGGCCAACCGTGTCTGCTCGTCCGCGGCGCCGACAGCGACGTGCTCACCGCCGCCGTCGCGCGTGAGTTCACCGAGCTTGCAGCGGGCTCTACCCTCGCCGAAGTCCCACACGCCGGTCACATGGTTGCCGGTGATAACAACGATGCTTTCACCGAAGCGGTCTGTACCTGGCTCGACGCATTCGCGGCGCATACCTGATCGTGGCCACGGCTCAACTCGCCCCGTACTCGTCATGCCGGCGCCACCATGCGCCGGTCTCGTTGCGCCCGAGCGGGGCGCGGTCGAGCCACGAGTACATGCCCCAGAGTCCGTCGACGCCTCGTCCGTAAGCCGAGTAGGTGTGGAACACGACGCCATCCTCGAGGGCGAATGCGCTCATACCGGGCCCCTCTTTCCTGTAGGTCACGGGATCGGCGCCGGTGCCCGCGGCCATCTCGATGAGCCCGGGGCTGTTCTCGGACGGCCGGAAGTCAGCGGTGCGAAAGTTGTACTCGACGGCGCCCGACTGCCATTCCTGCTCGGTGTGGGACACGTGGTAGTCGTGGTTGAAGTCGCTCTCGAACGAGGACGCCCATGGAAAGCTCCAGCCCATCCGGCGCTTGTAGTCCTGCAGCTTTGCCAGCGGCGCTCGCGAGACCGCTGTGAACGCGACGTCGTGGTTGGTCAGATGCACCACCGAGCCGGAGAAGCCGTCCGCGATCGACGAGCAGGATGGACACCCGGCTGTGAAGTCTGGCCCGAACATGAAGTGGTATACGAGCAACTGCGAGCGCCCATTGAAGAGGTCGGCGAGCGATGTGGTTCCCTCATCGGTCTCGAATAGGTACTCATTCTCGACTGCAACCCATGGCAGATCCTGTCGCCGCCGAGCGAGCTCATCGCCTCGGCGCGTCAGCTCCTTCTCGGCGTCGAGCAGTTCCAGCCTCGCTGCGAGCCACTCCTCACGAGTTCCGGTCTTGTGGTCGGTCATTTTCGTTCTCCTGTCGTGTTAGGAATCGATTCCGGCTTCGGCCTGCACGGACTCGGCGAGCCGCTTGATCCGCGCCAGGCGCCTGTCCCACTGCGCGGCCACGCGTGCCATTGCTTCGGCGGCCTCGTCCAGTCGCTCGGGCAGGACCGCGTAGCGCACCTCCCGGCCGTGCCGCTCGCCGGCCACCAGGCCGACGCGGTTGAGCACGGCCAGGTGCTTGGCGACAGCCTGTCGGGTGACGGGCAGACCCTCCGCGAGCGTCGTCGTGCTCGCCTCGCCGTTCTCGAGCAGCGAGTCGAGCACACGCCGGCGTGTGGGGTCCGCCACCGCCGCCCACAGCGCGTCGTCCTCGGCGACCGCGGCCATCAACGCGCCGTCCTGCCCGCCTTCGAGGCCACGTAGTCGAGCAGTTCGCCGAGGTGTTTCTCCCAGCCGTGTTCGTGCTGCTCGAGGTACCGGGTCTTACCCTGCTCGTCGTGCGCCACGGCGCTGATGCCGCTCTCGAGGACCGTCAACCGTGTCCCACCGGCCTCCTCGGCCAGGCTGAACTCGACCAGGGCAGAGTTGCTCTCATCCGGTCCAGCGCCTTGCGGATGGTTCCAGCGAAAGGAGAAGCGACGGAACGGCTCGGCCTCCACCACCCGAATCGGCACGATCGAGTCTGACTCCTTGTCTCCGCCGCGACCTCCGGGCTTCCAAGTGAGCGTGCCCTCCGCGCCGGCGCGCGTCTCAACCTCCGCATCGTCGCTGAACCAGCGGCTGATCTGCTCCGGCTCGGTGATCACGCCCCAGACGACCTCTGGGCTCGCCTCGATCAGGATCTCTCGTTCGACGCTGTCAGCGGCCACGCTTGCTCCTTTGTTGATGTGCAACCTTTGGTTGCGTAACGGTGCTTCGCCACAATAGCAACCAGGGGTTGCATGTCACGCTCAGGTGCTGCCTGGCGAGCGAGTGATCCGGCCTGCGGTCCACCGTTATCCTTGTCCCGAACCGACCCTGGGCTGCCACGGCCCCCGTCAGCTCGAGGAAAACACCGGCGAGGAGACATGGGAGAGCGTCAATGGTGAGCGTCTCACAGAGCCCGGCTGCTGTCGCCGGGTCGCCGGAGGCTCAGCCTGTGCTCACTGCGCTGACGGCCAGCGCCGTGATCCTCGTGCTGACGATCGACGGCGGCGGCGAGGCGATGGTCCACGACCTGCTCGCCGACCTGTCCGGACTCGCCAGGACGGTCGCCTTCCGCTCCGCTCAGGGTGGCATGGCCGTCGTCGCGGGGCTGGGGTCGGCGGCGTGGGATCGCCTCTTCGACGGCCCTCGGCCCGCCGAGCTACACCCGTTCCGGCCTCTCGACGGCGGACGGCACCAGGCCGTGGCGACCCCGGGCGACCTCCTGTTCCACATCCGCGCCGCGACCATGGACCTGTGCTGGGAGCTGGCGTCCCTGCTTGTGGGCCGGTTGGCCGGGGCCGCAACGGTGGTCGATGAGGTCCAAGGCTTCAGGTACTTCGACGAGCGGGACCTGCTTGGCTTTGTCGACGGGACCGAGAACCCGACCGGGCCGGCAGCCGAGGCGGCGGTGACGATCGGCGCCGAGGACCCGGCGTTCGCCGGCGGGAGCTATGTCATCGTCCAGAAGTACCTGCACGACATGGCCGCCTGGGATGCCTTGACGGTCGAGGAGCAGGAGCGGGTGATCGGGCGGGCCAAGCTCTCCAACGTCGAGATGGACGACGACGTCAAGCCTTCCAACTCTCATGTGGCGCTGAACACCATCTTCGAGCCAGATGGCACTCAGCGTCAGATCCTGCGAGACAACATGCCCTTCGGATCGTTGAGCGCGGGGGAGTCCGGCACGTACTTCATCGGGTACGCCGCAACCCCCTCGGTCACCGAGCTGATGCTTCAGCAAATGTTCCTCGGGAATCCGCCGGGCAACTACGACCGGATCCTCGACTTCTCCACCGCAGTCACCGGCACCCTGTTCTTCGTGCCCACCGCCGACTTCCTCGATGACTCTCCGCCGCTACCGGCGGAAGCGGGTGATGTGGCAGCCGCCGAGGGTGGGGAGGGGGCCAGCCAGGAAGAGACCGTTGCGAGCGGCGCGCCCGCCGCGGATGGCGGGTCGCTCGGGATCGGCGGGCTCAGGGGCGCGCCGGCGGGGCCGAGCCGATGAGGGCAATCCAATTCGAGTCCTTCGGTGGCCCGGAGGTGCTCAGGTCCGTCGAGGTGCCTGAGCCTCACGCCGGTGCCAATCAGATCCGCGTTGCCGTCAAGGCCGTCGGCATCAATCCCATCGACTGGAAGTTCCGCCAGGGCATGATGGGCGGCGATCTGCCTCGACGCACCGGCCTCGAGGTCGCCGGTGTCGTCGATGAGCTCGGCGAGGGCGTCACCGATGTGAGCATCGGCGACGAGGTGTTCGGCTCCGTCGAGGGTGGCAATGGCGCTGCTGATTTCGCCCTGCTCGAGCATTACGCGCCAATTCCGCCGTCGCTGGACTTCGCCGGCGCCGCAGCGCTGACGGTCGCGGTTGAGACGACAGCGCGCACGCTCGACCTGGTGGACGTAGGCGATGGGCAGACGCTGCTCGTCAACGGCGCCGCCGGCGCCGTCGGTATCAGCACCGTGCAGCTCGCGCGCGAGCGTGGGGCGAAGGTGATCGGTACGGCGAGCCTCGCCAACCACGACTACCTGCGGTCGTTCGGCGCGGAGGCGACCACCTATGGCGAGGGCTTGGTGGAGCGCGTTCGTGAGCTGGCGCCCGATGGGGTGGACCGCGCGATCGATGACGCCGGCGGCGGCGCGCTGCCGGCGCTGGTGGACCTCGCGGGCGGCCCTGAGCACGTCGTCACGATCGCCGACTACCAGGGCGCGCAGGAGACCGGGGTGAGGATGACCGGCGGTGCGAGCTCCAAGCGCGCCTGGTACGCGCTCGACGAGGTCGGCGGGCTGATCGAGGCCGGTCGGTTCTCGCTTCCCGTCGCGCAGACGTTCCCGCTGGAGCAGATCGCCGAGGCACATCGGCTCAGCGAAGGCGGCCACGTGCGCGGCAAGCTCGTGCTGCTGGTCGACTGATCCGGGCGTTTGGGTCGCTAGGAGCCTGGTTCGGCTCGCCGGCGCCGCTATTCAACCAAGTAGTTGATAAACTGCCCGGTTGAATGGTGGCGGAGACCGACCAGCTGAGCATGACGTTCGCGGCGCTCGCCGATCCGACGCGTCGCGCGATCCTCGCGCGGCTTGCCGAGGATGGCGAGGTCACGGTCAACGATCTGGCACAGCCGTTCTCCGTCAGCATCCAGGCTGTCTCCAAGCACCTCAAGGTGCTCGAGCAGGCGGGGCTGATCAGCCGTGTTCGAAGGGCGCAGCTGCGCCCGTCGCGGCTCGAGGGGGCGCCGTTGCGCGACGCCGTCGGCTGGCTGGAGCAGTACCGCGAGATCTGGGAGGGGCGACTCGACCGTCTCGCAAGTCACCTCGAGGACCTACAACGAAAGGCAGGCGGCGATGAGTGAGCAGTTTGCGATGAAAGAGCACACGCTCGTGATCGAGCGCGAGTTCGACGCGCCACGCGAGCTCGTCTGGAAGGTCTGGACCGACCCGGACGAGGTCACCCGCTGGTGGGGGCCCGAGCATTTCACCACCCCGCGCGAGAAAATCGAGTTCGACCTGCGCCCGGGCGGCGCCTGCCGCCTGACGATGGTCGGGCCCGACGGCGAGGAGTACCCGAGCGACGGGCACTTCCGGATCGTCGAGCCGCCGGTGCGGCTGTCCTTCGGCGAGGACAGCACCGAGCATCCGATGATCCAATCCGGCGAGACCACCGTCGAGCTCGTCCAGCTTGGCGAGAGCCGCACGAAGGTCGTGATCACCTCACGCATGATCTGCGCCGATGAGCTGATCGGCATGGCCAAGATCGGCTGGGGCAGCCAGCTCGACAAGCTCGAGGCGCTGCTCGCAGGTTGAGGCAGGCGGCTGTTCGTGCTGGCGCTGGCGCTGCTCTTGACAGCGGCGTTCCCATCAGGTGGAATGCGTCGCGTCATGGAGCAGTCAGCGCCAGCGTCAAACGCGATCGTCCTTCGTCCGAGCGTGGAGCAGTCGAACATCGCCGCCCTGCGCGACGCCTACGCCAAGATGCAGGCGCTGAAAGCCGCCGACAACCGCAGCTGGATCTACTGGGCGGAATACCACGGCTTCGATCGCTACGACTGCTGGCATCACGCGGGCACCGGCCCGCCGCCCGGACGCGACTATCCCTACGACCTGTTCCTGCCGTGGCACCGCGCCTACCTGCAGTACTTCGAACATGTCGTCCGCGACCAGAACGCGGAAGCGATCCCGCCGTGGTGGGATTGGACGTCGGCCGCCTCGCACGCGGAAGGCATCCCGAAGGCCTATGAAGAAAGCGAGGTCGACGGCGCGCCGAACCCGCTTGCGGGCGGGCCGATGCCCAAGATCCCCAAGGAAGACGTCGAACGAACCACGCGCTCCCACGGCGCTCCCGCGGAACTGCCGAAGCTGAGCAGCCCGACGCCAGAGTCCGAAGGCGAACCGCTCCCGTCGGTTGAATCGCTGCTCGCTCTGACGAGCTACGTCGACTTCTCCAGGCAGCTGCAGAACATCCACGACGCGGTGCACGGTTGGGTCGGCGGCCAGATGGGTGTGATCGCCACCGCGGCCTTCGATCCGATCTTCTGGGCGCATCACACGATGATCGACCGGCTCTGGTACCAGTGGCAGCTGCTTCACGGCGTCAACAACATTCCCCCCAACTACAGCGAAAAGGTGCTCGCGCCGTTCGGGCTGACCGTTGAGCAGGTGCTCGACGTGCGCGCGCTCGGCTACGACTACGCGAGCTCCTCGGCCAGCGCCACGCCCGTCCCGGCGGTCGCTGCGCAGGCGGCGTCGGCGAGCTGAAGATGGCGAATCTGGTCACATCGGCACCGATCCCGACCGCCTCGCTGGACGCGGAGTTCACGCGCGCCGACATCGAGTTCCACGGTCTCGACCACTCCGGCGCGACCTACGAGGGCCGGGTGTTCCTCAATCGCGCTGACGCCAGCGAGCAGACTCCAAGGGACGTCCCCGAGTACGCCGGCAGCTACTTCGTCTTCGGCCACGGCGGCTGCCTCGGCGATCCGGGGCACTGCGACGCGACGCCGCGGCGCTTCTACGACCCGCGCTCGGCGCATCCCCTGACGCCGATCGTAAAGGTCGTGATCGCAACCGCGGCGCTGCGCCGAGCCAAAGCCGGATCGGACCAGCTGACCGTCACCGTCGTCCCCGTACTGCTTGCTACCAACAAAGCGGTAGGTGAGCCGCAGGACCTCGTCCTCTACGAACAGGTCAGGATCGTCACCTACCGCTGACAGCTCGCTACCAGCTCGAGTTTTCGGCTCCCGCGCAGCCTTTTTTGAGTATCGGGCTGTGACAGCTTCGGGTGACGGCTCCGTTGGTCGCCCTCGCGATCGTGAATTCGTCGCCGTTGGCGGCTGTTGCCGTGATCGAGTATTCGTTCGTGGCCGAGGTCGCTTTGCTCAGGTAGGCGTGCTGTTTGCTGGCCGTGATGGGCAGCGTTGGCTCCTCTGCCGCGAGTTCAGTCGTCGTGACGCTCGCATAGCTGCCGCCGTGGTCGAGCGCGATCGTCTCGGCTGTCGTCTCGGCGTTTCGCACGAGTTCCTTGGCCTGGACGTCGGTTGCCTTCGTGGTCGTGCTCAGGAACGCGGGGATCGCGATCGCGGCGAGGACGCCGACGATCAGGATCACGACGAGCAGTTCGGGCAATGAGAAGCCATCGTTTGCGGCGAAGCGGGATCGGTTCGGCTCAGACAGAATCACGGCAGGACCTCCTTGCTCAGCTGGCGGTCGGGCTGTCTCAGCGAGACCCCTGACTTTGCGACCCCGCCTCACGACGGGTTTGCCTGTGCAGACTTGTTGGTCGGACGCCGAGTGTGCGGACCGCCGTCGCCCGATGGAAGAGAAATGCTCTTGTCTGCGATTTTCTGGACGTATGTTCTAGAGGCCGGCCGAGGAGTCTCGGCCGACAGCGAGATCGGTTGGCAGCGACACTCGTTCTGTGCGAACATATGTTCGTATGAGGCTGACCGAGTCGACTGGCACTGCGCACAACGGTCCGCCACTCAGCGGGCTGGCATATAGGCATCCGTCGGTCAGCCAAGTGGCTGACGTGGGTCCGGCACTCAGGCGAGTGCCAGACGGACATATGTCGCATTCCTCTCTCTCGCCAGGAAGAGTGCAGCCGTGAGCACGATGGAGAGCTACAAGGAGGAGCTGGCGAGATTCCTCGAAGGCTTCGGCGCGAATGTTCGTCGTGTGCGCATGGCCAAGCGCCCGCCCTGCTCGCAGGAACGGCTGTCTCATGTCACCGGGCTGCACCGCACTGAGATCGGCAAAATCGAGCAGGGGACGGTCGAGCCGCGCTTGACGACCCTGTTCATCCTCGCCGACGGTCTGAGCGTGAGCATCGACGAGCTGCTCACCGGACTGTGGGTGCCGACCGAGCGCCGGCCGTCCCCGTCAGCCAAGCAGTGGTCCTAGTACACAGCCGTCGGGCGACCACGCCGGTGACCAGAGTCTCGACCCCCGACCCGGCGCTTGCGGCGACACTGCGGCAGATGCGCGCTGAACGCGGGATCACGCGGGAAGCGCTCGCGTTTCGCTCCGGGATCACGGCGGGGTCGCTCGCGCGGATCGAGCTCGCGCAGGCCGCGCCGGGCTGGGACACGGTGCGCCTGCTGGCGAGGGGACTCGACATCAGCATGGTCGAGCTGTGCGCCGCCGTCGAAGGCCGACACCCTTCCGCGATATCGTTTCAGCATTGAGCGCTAAAATCTGTGTGCTCGGCCATCTGGAGTTCGCGCCCCGGCGAGGCCGGCAGGGAGCCGACCGCCCGCCCAAGGCCGGTAGGAGGGCGAGACGATGATTCCCACGCGACGCATGGAGGAGCTTCAGGCGGAAGCGCGCTATCACCGCGAGCGCTACGACCTGTACAAGGCGAAGGCATACGGCCCGCGCCTGACGAGCGTCACGCGGCTGCAGGAACTCGAGCGCCGCCACCAGGGTGCAGACTCGCGCCTGCGCGCAGCGGTGTACGAGAACGCCAATCCCGACAGCGCCGGAGAGGATCTCGAGTAGATCTAAGGCTGTAGTTGAGGGTTAGGTCGCATTTGGTCAGAGCAGATGGCGCAGGCGCCAGCCCAGCGATGGGCCGCCGAGCGCGTGAGTTGCCGCCGCCGGCACCGGCACCGAACCTGCCTCCCCGACGAACACGGTCCCGGCCCGCTCGCCGCTTCGCAGTTTGGTTGTAGCCGGCGCAAAGACCACCAGCACGGGGATCTCGAGACCGCCCCAGCCGATCTCGCGCAGCGCGCCGGTGGTGGCGGCGATCGTGCGGTTGCCGTCGGCGTTGCTCACGCTCAGCACGCTCGTGCCCGCCGGCAGCAAGTTCTGCACGCTCAGCGAGTCCGCGACCGAGTCGCCGAGACGCTGACCGCTTGCGAGCGCTGCTTCGATCAGGCCGCCTTCGCGCTGGCCGAGCACGACGCCGAGCAGGCTCAGGCTCCGGCCGTCGATCGCGACGCGCTTGGCGAACATGAAGCAGCCGCCGGCGGCGCGGTCAGAGCCGGTCTTGATCCCCGCGTAGCCGTCGCTTCCGAGCAGCGAGTCGTAGTTGGAGACGCTGCCAACCAGCGGCAGCACGGCTGAGCGCTGTTCGACGATCGCCGCAAACGACGGCTCGCGCATCGCCACGCGCGCGAGCTTCAGCTGATCGACGGCCGTCGACACGGTCGTGTCCTCGAACCCACTCGGGTCGGTGTAGGTGGTCGAGACCATGCCCAGCGCGCGCGCGGCGGCGTTCATCCGAGCCACGAACGCCGGAAGCGTGCCCGCGTCGTGTACGGCCAGCAGCGCGGCGATGTTGTTCGCCGATGGCAGCAGCAGCGCCTCGAGCGCCTGACGCTCGCTGATCCGCTCGCCGGCTCTGACCGGCAGGATCGACTCCAGCAGCGAGGCGCGTTCTTCCTCTTCAGCCACCTCAGCGGACGTGATCGTCAGCGTGAATCCCTGTGCGCCCGGCGCCAGCGGGTGCTCTCGCAGGGTCAGGTAGGCGGTCATCACCTTGGCCACGCTCGCGATCGGCGCCCGGCTCAGCTGTCCTGAAGCTCTGATGCCGCCGACCCCTTGCACCTCGACGGCCGCCTCACCTTCGCGCGGCCACGCGAGCACGGGCGCGCGGCCGGGGAGCCGGACGGAGGCAGCGAGGGTCCGCTCGAGCTTCAGCGGCGGCGTTGCCTCGGTCGCGGCGCGCCAGGTGATCGCCACTGCGAGTAGCACGAGCGCGAGCGCGGCGATCGCAAGCCGTCGCGGTGACCAGTGAGATCGGTGCGTGAGCACTGGCCGTCGGCTCGCCGCCACAGCTTGCAGACGCTAGCGCAGGCGCAGGCGGCGGCGCGCCAGCTCAGGGTCGCTGAGCGGTCGCCGCTGCGGCCGCGGAGAGCGCGCGCGTGCGGATCACCTCGGCGACGGCCGGCGGATCGTCATAGAACGGAACGTGCCCGGCGCCAAGCGTCACGTGTGTCGCCCACGGCAGCAGCGCTCGCGCCCGCGGTGCCTGCAGGCGGTATGGGAGCAGCCGGTCGCGCCTGCCCCACGCGATCGTCACCGGCGTGTTGCGCAGCTGCTGCGGTGAGCCGAAGCGGTACTGGCTGAACGCTGCCAGCGCGCCCGCGAACGCGGGCGCGGCCCAGGCGTCCCGGAGCGTCGCGATCGCCTCCTCGACGGGGAGCCGTGTCGGGTAGCCGAAGGTCTGGGAGAACAGCGCCACGCGGCCCGCGCGTGTGCGCGTGAGCGCTTCGAGCGCTGGGCGCGCCGGGCGGGGCGTTCTGGCCAGGGCGTCGAGCGAGAGCTGGCAGAAGCGCAGCTCGGGCGCCGTCCAGAAGCCGGCCGGCGAGAACGCGGTGACGGAGCGCACGGCGCGGCCGCGCGCCAGCTCGAGCGCGATCGCACCGCCCATCGAGTTGCCGGCGACGTGCGGGCGCTCGAGGCCGAGCTCGGCGAAGAACCACTCGAACGCGTCGGCGTAGGCGGGGATCGTCGGCTCGATGCCGGGGGCCAGCGGCGCCGAGTGCCCAAAGCCGGGGGAGTCGCATGCGATCACGTCGAACTCCTTCGCAAGCCGCTCGATCACGGGCTCCCAAGCCTGCCAGTGATGGCCGATGCCGTGCAGCAGCACGAGTGGTGGGCCTTCGCCCTCGCGGTGATAGTTGATCGACAGGCTCATCTCAGGCTCCAGTTGAGGTTGAGGTTGAGGTTGAGGTTCGTGTCGTCCCCTTGATCAGGTCGGCTCCGCGCTCGGCGATAATGATCGTCGGCGCGTTGGTGTTGCCGCCGGTGATCGTGGGCATGATCGAGGCATCGATCACGCGCAGGCCCTGCAGGCCGTGCACCCGCAGCTGGGAGTCGACCACCGCCTGCGGGTGCGTGTCGCTCATCCTGGCGGTGCCGACGGGGTGGTAGATCAGCATCAGCCGGCGGCGCAGGTCGGCCTCGAGCTCGGAGTCCTCGGTGCTCCCCGACCCTGGCTTGAGCTCCTTGACGACGAGCTCGCGCAGCGGGTCCTGCGCCGCGATCTCGCGCGCCAGGCGAACGCCCGCGATCAGCGAGCGCACGTCGTCGGGCTCTGACAGCGTGTTGGTGAGGATCCGCGGCTTGGCGGTGGGATCGGTGGAGCGCAGCCACACCTGACCGCGCGCCTGCGGTGAGACGAGCACCGGTGCGATCACCATGCAGTGGCCGTCATAGGTCTCGGCGCCGTGGTCTTCGTAGTAGGCGGCGCCCATGTGGAACTGGACGTCCGCGGCCGGCAGCCCACCGCGCGTGCGCGTGAAGGCCACGACCTCGGCGACGGTCGAGCTGAGCTTGCCCGAGCGGCGCAGCAGCCACTCGGCCAGCGGCTTCGGCTTGTCCGCGCCGAACAGCGTGTCGGTGCCGGCTACCTCCCACAGCACCGTCAGGAACGGGTGGTCCTGCAGGTTGCGACCGACGCCCGGCAGCTCGTGGCGCGGCTCGACGCCGGCGGCCTGCAGCTCAGCGCCTGAGCCGATGCCCGACAGCAGCAGCAGCTGCGGCGAGCCGATCGCGCCGGCGCTGAGCAGCACCTCGCGCTCGGCGCGCACGAGCTCGACGGCACCGCGCCCCTTGCGCAGGCGCACGCCGACGGCGCGATCGCCTTCCAGCTCGACTCCCAGCACCGAGACGCCGGTGCGCACCTCGAGGTTGGGGCGAGTGAGCGCGGGGCGCAGGTAGGCGTCGGCGGCGCTGAAGCGCCGACCGTCTCGCTGCGTGACCTGGAACATCGAGGCGCCGTCCTGCTCGGGGCCGTTGTAGTCGGCGATTCGGGGGATGCCAGCGGCCTCGCTGGCGGCCAGCAGGCGCTTGCTCAGCGCGCGCGGCGAGCGCTGCTCGGCGACGTGCAGCGGGCCCCCTGCGCCGTGGTACTCAGACGCGCCGCGGACGTTGTCCTCGGACTTGATGAAGTAGGGAAGCACGTCCGCGTAGCTCCAGCCCGGCGCGCCCTGCGCGGCCCAGCCGTCGTAGTCCAGCGGGCGCCCGCGAACGTAGAGCATCGCGTTCATCGAGCTCGAGCCGCCCAGCGCCTTGCCGCGCGGGATGTACAGCGAGCGGCCATCCACGTGGGGCTCGGGCTCGGTCGCGAAGTCCCAGTCGAGCTTGGTGTGGAACTGTTCGGGGAACGCCGCCGGGATCTTGATCTTGGGCGAGCGGTCCTTGCCGCCGGCCTCCAGCAGCAGCACCCGCACGGTCGGATCCTCCGAGAGCCGGTTGGCGAGCACGCAGCCGGCGGAGCCGGCTCCGACGATTATGTAGTCGTACACGGGCTCGCTGGTCCTCTCGGCACCCTAGGCGCTCACGACGGTGGCTGGCTTTGGCAGCTGCGCAAAGCGGAACTCCTCGACGTCGAGCCGGCTGGTCTGCTCGAGGTACTCGCGCATGTAGCCCGGCCAGTTGGTCACGATCCGACCGCGCTCGTCGCGATACCAGGAGTCGCACTGCGTCCAAGCGGTGCCGGCGAAGCGCGCCTGCAGCGCCCGGTCGCCGGCGGCCTCGACCTCGGCGCGCACCTCGATCGCGCCCGCGGCGCGATCGCGCAGCTGCGCGATCGCCTGGCGGATGTAGGCGGCCTGCGCCTCGAGGTAGACGACGATCGAGCCGCCCGAGGTGTTGGTGTTGGGGCCGTACATCAAGAACATGTTGGGGAAGTGAGGCACGCACATGCCGAGGTGCGCGTGCGCGCCGCCGGACCAGTACTCGTGCAGATCGACGCCGCCTGAGCCGCTGACGCGCATCGGGAACATGAAGTCGGTGGTCTTGAAGCCGGTCGCCCAGATCAGGCAGTCGAGCTCGTGCTCGGCGCCGTCCCCCTCCGGGGACGATGCGGCGGTGAGGATGCCCGTGGGCGTGATGCGTGCGATCGCATCGGTGACGAGCTCGACGTTGGGGCGCGCCAGCGCCGGCAGGTAGTGCGAGCTGAACAGCACCCGCTTGCAGCCGAACGTGTAGTCCGGCCATGCCTTCGCGCGGAGCTCGGGCTCCTCGAGCTGCGAGCGCATGAACTGGGCGGAGCGCATGCCCGCGAGGCGCCCGACGGTGTTCGGGTGGCGGATCGCCAGCGTCAGTGACTCGCCGTACTCGAAGATGAACCTGCGCCTGAACGCCTGCAGCCCCGGGATCAGCTCGATCGCGGCCTTGACCGCGGCCGGGTAGCGCCGGTTCTTGCGCGGCAGGAACCAGTTGCCGGAACGCTGGAACAGGCTCAGGTGCTCGACCACGGGTGCGATCTCAGGCACGAGCTGCACGGCGCTCGCGCCCGTGCCGATGACCGCCACGCGCTTGCCGGCGAGCTCATAGCCGTGGTCCCATTCGGCCGAGTGGAAGCTGTGGCCGGCGAACGTCTCGGCGCCCTCGATCTTCGGTCGCGCGGGCTGATCGAGCTGGCCGGTCGCAAGGATCAGCGCGTCGGCCTCGTAGACGTCGCCGCCGGCCGTGTCGATGCTCCAGCGGCAGCGCTGCGCGTCCCATGAGCAGGCGGTCACGGTCGTGTCCGTCTGCACCAGACGGTCGATCTTGTGGGCGCGCGCGACGTCATGCAGGTAGGCGTGGATCTCCGCCTGCGGCGAGCACAGCCGCGACCAGTCGCGCCGCTGCGCGAACGAGAACGAGTACAGGTGGCTCGGCACGTCGCAGGCGGCGCCCGGGTAGCTGTTGTAGAACCACGTGCCGCCCAGGTCGGGGGCCTTCTCGAGGATCGTGATCGCGCTGACCCCGTGCTTGCGCAGCTCGATCGCCGCGGCGATCCCGCCGAAGCCGGCGCCCACGATCACGACCTCGAGCGTGCGGCTCGGGGACGACTGCGAATGCAGCACTGGGCCTGACATGCGGCTCCTCCTCCTAAACCTGCTCGGCTGTTCTCGTCAAACCTTATGCCCTTACGGGCGAGCTGCGCGGTTATGGGCCCGACGGCGGAGCCCCGGCCGCGGGCCGCTCCAGGGTGTTCGCGAGCCAGGTGCCGGCTGCCGGGATCTCCCTGGGGTCGATGTGGTGGGCGGCGTCGGACTCGTGGTAGTCGACCGGCAGCCCGGCACCACGCAGCCGCTCGGCGGCCGCGCGCGCAAAGCCGACGTCGATCACCTGGTCGCGCCGGCCGTGCGCGATGAACACGCGCACGCCGGCGCGCGTGGCGAGATCGGGCTGCCAGCGCTCGACCGTGGGGATGAAGCCCGAGAAGGCGAGGATCCCGGCCGGGACCGGGCGCCCCGCGTCGAGCCCCATCGCGTAGCTCATCACGGCGCCCATCGAGAAGCCGCCGAGCACGGTCTGCGCGGGCGCGATCCCGGTCCGCCGCCAGAGCTCGTCGTGCAGCTCTCCGAGCGCGGCGCGAGCCGCGTCGAAGCTGTCGGGATCGGGATAGCCCACGCGCGGCACCAGGTACCAGTGGTAACCGGGCGAGCTGGGCAGCTGAAGCGGCGCGCGCGGCGTCACCACATGCAGCCGCTGAGCGGGATCGAGGACGTCGGCGAGCGTCAGCAGGTCGTGCTCGTCGGCGCCGCGCCCGTGGTGCAGGATCAACAGCCCCTCGGGCTCGCCGGCGGCCGGTCTCTCTCGGTAGACAAGCGCGCTCACGCGCCGCTCGCGACCGATCTGCTGGGCGCCGGGCGCAGCGTGCTCAAGCGGCGCTCGCCGCGGGCTCGCGCGGGATGTAGGGCGCGAGCTCGCGCCTGGCGATCGAGAGCTTGTGAACCTCGTCCGGGCCGTCGGCGAGGCGCAGCGTGCGCAGATGCGCGTAGGCGCGGGCGAGGCCGAAGTCATCGGATACGCCGCCGCCGCCGTGCACCTGGATCGCGCGGTCGAGCACCTTCAGCGCGACATTCGGCGCGGCCACCTTGATCGCCGCGATCTCGGTGCGCGCATGACGGTTGCCGACCGTGTCCATCATCCACGCCGCCTTCAGCGTCAGCAGGCGCGTCATCTCGATCTCGATGCGCGACTCGGCGATCCAGTCCAGGATGTTCCCCCGTGTCGCCAGCGGCTGGCCGAAGGTGACGCGCGAGACGGAGCGCCTGCACATCGCCTCGAGCGCGCGCTCGGCCGCGCCCAGCGCGCGCATGCAGTGGTGGATGCGCCCCGGGCCGAGGCGCGCCTGGGCGATCATGAAGCCGTCGCCCTCCTTGGAGATCACGTTTGCGACCGGAACGCGCACGTCCTTGAAGTCGATTTCCCCGTGCCCGTCCTGGTCGACGTAGCCGAACACCGGCAGGTTGCGCAGTACCGTCACCCCCGGCGTGTCCAGCGGCACCAGGATCTGGCTCTGCTGCGTGTACGTCGGCGCGTCCGGCTGGGTCTTGCCCATCACGATCATGATCCGGCAGTTGGGGTGGTAGACGTTCGTGATCCACCACTTGCGGCCGTTGAGCACATATTCATCGCCGTCGCGCTCGATGCTCAGCGCGACGTTGGTCGCGTCTGAGCTCGCTACGCCCGGCTCGGTCATCGCGAACGCCGAACGAATCTCTCCATCCAACAGCGGCGTCAGCCAGCGCTCCTTCTGCTCGTCGCTGGCGAACTGGTGCAGCACCTCCATGTTGCCCGTGTCCGGCGCCGAGCAGTTGCACGCCTCCGAGGCGATGTGGGAGCGTCCGAGGATCTCCGCCAGCGGCGCGTAGTCGCTGTTCGACAGCCCCGCGCCGTGCTCCTCGTCCGGCAGGAACATGTTCCACAGCCCCGCCTCACGCGCACGCGTCTTCAGCTCCTCCATGATCGCCGGCTGGTGATGGGGGTCGCCGGACTCGCGCAGCTGGCGCTCGTAGACCTCCTCCGCCGGGTAGATGTGCTCGTCCATGAACGCTGTGAGGCGCTCCTTGAATTCAGAACAGCGCTGGCTCGGCTCGAAGTCCATCGGTTCTCCCTCCCCCTCACGGGGACCATGCGGCAACGGTCGGTGGCTTAGGATCATCGCGGATGAGCCAAGACGGCGCCAGCTACCGCGCGGCGGGCGTGGACTACGACGCGCTCGACGCCGGCAAGCGGCTGGCGATGGCCAAGGCGCTGTCCACCTCGCCGCTGCTCGCCGTCCGGGGCGGGCGCGCGCTCGACGCCTCGCGCGGGGAGCCGGCGTTCGTGTTCGAGCTCGGCAGCCAGACGTTCGCGTTCGTCGTCGAGGGTCTCGGCACCAAGTCGATCATCGCCCGCCACGTGCTCGAACAGCAGGGGATCGACCGTTTCGCGGAGGTCGCCTACGACACGGTCGCGGCGATCCTCAACGACCTCTGCTGCGTCGGCGCGCTGCCGCTGGTGCTCAACGCGTACTTCGCGACCGGCGCCTCGGAGTGGTACCTGCAGCGCGAGCGCTCGGCCTCGCTGCTCGAGGGCTGGCGGCGCGCGTGCGCTGACGCCGGCTGCGTGTGGGGCGGGGGGGAGTCGCCGTCGCTGCCGGGGATGCTCGCCGAGCAGGACATCGAGCTCGCGGGCGCCGCCGTGGGGGCTGTGCCGGAGGGGCGCGCGGCGATCCTCGGGGAGCGGCTGGGCGCGGGCGATGAGATCGTGCTCGTGGCCTCCAGCGGCCTGCATGCCAACGGCGCCTCGCTGGCGCGGCTCGTGGCCGGGCGACTGGCGGACGGCTACGCGACCGAGATCGCCGCGGGCGTGACGCTCGGTGAGGCGCTGCTGGAGCCCTCGGTCATGTACGTGCCGCTGATCGCGGCCGTGCTCGAGGCCGACGTCGAGCTCACCTATCTCAGTCACGTGACCGGTCACGGCCTCTTGAAGCTGATGCGCCAGCCCAAGCAGCTCAGCTACCGCATCGAGCGACTCCCGCCTGTGCCGCCTGTGCTGAGCTTCCTCGTCGAGCAGGCGGGAATGGATGCTCAGGCTGCCTACTCCACGTTCAACATGGGCAGCGGCTACGCGCTCTACTGCCGCGCCGGGGACGGCGAGAAGATCGTCGCGCTCGCCCACAGCCTGGGCCTCGACGCGCTCGTCGGCGGGCGCGTCGAGCAGGGTCCCAGGCAGGTGCTGCTGGAGCCGGTCGGAGTGCGCTTCGAGAGCGAGCGGCTCGAGCTGTCCGTGGAGTCAGGCTAAGCCTCAGCTTGAGGGTGAGTGTTCGGAATAGGCAGTCAGATGCTGATTTGCAGGGGATACGATCGCGATCAACTCCGTCGCGGCCTGATCCTTCGAACTTGAACGCGTCGAGCGAGACGGATAAGGTTTTGGTCAGATACTCGCCACTGTTGCCCAGCGAAGCCGTTGGGGATCTCGACGTTCCAGGACCGGCATGGCTCCGGAGCTGCCCGGATCGAGGCGGGCCTGTCCACAAAAAGAGGGAGAGAACCTGATGCGCAGAGCATCCACCTGTCTTGCCGTAATCGGCTTGGCCCTAATGGCCGTACCGGGCGTTGCCTCGGCCTTGCCGCAAGTCAAATTCAAAGCGCTCGCCGTGCCGATCCCGGGCTACAAGGACACGGGCAACATCCTTGGCGCCGGCACCGACCTGGAAACCGAATACCAGATCTCGGGCACCGAATACCAGGGCTCGCCGCCGCCGATCATCGGCGTCAACGTGTTCCTGCCCAAGGGCTCGGTCCTGCACACGGCCGGCTGGCCGACCTGCTCGGACGCGACGCTCGAACAGTTCGGCCCGATCAAGTGCCCGAAGGGCTCCTCCGCCGGCCCGACCGGAAAGGTCGTCGGTTACGTGACCTTCGGCGGCGAACGCGTGACCGAGGAAGCGGAACTGAAGTCGTTCTACGCGCCGGGCGGCGGGCTCGCGTTCTTCACCGACGGCCACTCGCCCGTCTCGCTGGAAATCCTGTCCAAGGGCCTGTACGTGAACCTCGGCGGGGCCGGCGGCTTCGGGCCGGAGGCGAAGGTTCAGGTGCCGTTGGTGCCGAGCGTGCCCGGTGCGCCGTACGCATCGGTCAAATCGATCGACGGGAAGTTCGGCTCGGCGATCGGGCCGAAGAACAACCCGAAGAAGGACACCTACTACGGTCGCGTCCCGAAGAAGTGCCCGGCGGGCGGCTTCCCGATCAAGACCGAAGTGATCTTCGCTGAAAACGGCGAAGAATCGAAGCCGGTGTCCGTGGACGCTGAATACAAGGCGCCGTGCCCCCGCAAGTAGGGGCACCGCGAGAGGGTTTGCGCCACTGACGGCGTAAGCTCGCAGAGGTAGCAGGGGGCGACCTCATCGAAGTTGGTGAGGTCGCCCGCTCGCTGTAAACGCAAGGAAGGATTGGGTTGAGGACGGAGATCGTGGGGCGGAGGAGATGGGCGGCCGGCTTTGCCGGGGCCGTCTGCGTCGCCGCGCTCGTTCTGATCGTGGTGCTTGCGACCGCCGCCGGCGGCTCCAACGGCGGCTACACGCTGCGCGCGATCTTCGACGACGCCGGCAACCTGATCTCCGGCGAGAACGTCAAGATCGACGGCGTCAAGGTCGGAACCGTGAGCGCGGTCACGCCGACGCCGCAAGCGAAGGCCGCGGTCGTGATGAACATCGAAAACCCCGGCTTCAAGGACTTCCGCGACGACGCCAGCTGCACGATCCGCCCGCAGGCGCTGATCGGCGAGAAGTACGTGGACTGCGTGCCCACACAGCCGCGCGCGGAAGGCGCACCGCTGCCACCGCTGCTGAAGCGGATTCCGGGCGGCAGGGAAGGCGCGGGCGAGTACCTGCTGCCGGTGCAGAACACCTCCAGCCCGGTCGACGTCGACCTGCTCGGCGACATCCAGCGCCTGCCCGAACGCGAGCGCTTCACCTTGATCCTCAACGAACTCGGCGCCGGCCTCGCCGGGCGCGGCAGCGACCTCAGCGAAGTCGTCAAGCGCGCCAACCCCGCGCTGCAGCAACTCGACGACGTGTTGAAGATCCTCGCCGGCGAGAACCACGTGCTCGCGAAACTGGCGGTCGACTCCGACAAGGCGCTTGCCCCGTTCGCGAAGGTTCGCGGCCAGGTCGCGGACTTCATCACGCAGGCCAACACCGTCTCGCAGGCCGGCGCCGCCACGCGCGGAGCGCTCGCGCGCAACCTGCAGCTGTTCCCGTCTTTCCTCGAACGGCTCGGACCGGCGCTCGAACGCGTCCAGCATTTCGCCGAACAGACGACGCCGACGTTCGCCGCGCTCAAAGTCGCCGCGCCGGGACTCGACAAGGCGTTCACGAGCCTCCCCGCGTTCGGGGCCAGCAACGAAAAGTTCTTCGCGAACCTCGGCAAGACCGCCAAAGTGTCGGGCCCCGCGCTGAACGCCGTGAGGCCGCTGCTCAAACGCCTGAGCTCGCTCGGCAACGCCGCGCTGCCGTTCACGCAGAACTTCTCCGAACTGCTCGAGAGCCTGCAAAAAACCGGCGGCCTCGAGCGCATCATGGACTTCATCTTCCTCGGCACGGGCTCCGCCAACGGGTATGACGCGCTCGGGCACTTCCTGCGGGTCGAGGCCGCAGCCAACATCTGCCTCGGCTACGAAGTGAAGCCCACGCCGAACGCCGGCTGCAGGCGCAAGCTCTTCAGCAACAAGGGCTCCGAAGCCGAAGCGAGCGCGGCACACGCTTCCTCCGGATCCATCGACTCGTCAAGCGTGTTGATCGATCGAACGCTCGCTGTCATGAAAGGCGCGACGCCAGCCCAGGCGATCGCGAAATACCCAGGTCCGACGACCACCACCGGCGACCAATCAGTGGCGAGTCTTGCGAACGGCTCGGCGGCTACCACAGCCCCTGTCGGGGGCTCGACGTCGGGCACGACCTACTACACGCCTGCCAGCGAAGGCTCGGAAGCCGGCGGCCTGCTGCTCAACTACCTGCTCGGAAGTGAATGACGAGATGACCCCACTACCCGCGCTTCCTCCGATCCTGCTCGCCTCCCTCGCGGCAGGAGCGCTGGCGCTCGGCGTTCCGGCGGCGAGTCTCGCCGTCGAAGCCGGCCCGGCCTCGACGACGACCGTCACGCCGAGCCCTCCGGCTGAAGAAACATCGACGTCGCCCGCAACGGAAACACAGACGCAGACGAGCACCGCGTCCGCAGAAGCACCCGCGCCGGAAGGCTCCGCCGCAGCGGAAGCCGCGCCGCCGCAGGTGCAGGCCCAGCATTCGCAAGGCACGAGCGCCAGCGGGTCACGCGGCCACTCGCGCAGCCACGGCAGCGCGCAGAGCACGCCGGGAGGCGAAGCGAGCACGACCGAAGGCCAGACGACGAGCGGGGCGCGCGCCAAGCACGCCGCTCCGTCGCCGACGACGCTGACGCCGTCGCTGCCGTTCTCGCTGCGATCGTCGTTTGCCAACCTGCCGAGCTTCTTCATCGAAAGCTTCCAGGTGCCACCGTTCCTGCTGCCGATCTTCCAGGCGGCCGGCACCGCCTACGGGATCCCCTGGCAGGTGCTCGCTGGGATCAACGAGGTCGAGACCGACTACGGGCGCGACCTCAGCGTCTCCAGCGCCGGCGCCGAGGGCTGGATGCAGTTCCTGCCCTCCGAGTGGGCGCAGTACGGGGTGGACGCCAACGGCGACGGCTGGGAGGATCCCTACAACCCGGCCGACGCGATCTTCGCCGCGGCCAAGTACCTGCGCGCCGCCGGCGGTAACACGAACATCAAGGCCGCGATCTTCTCCTACAACCACTCGCAGGCCTACGTCGAATCGGTGATGCTGCGCGCGCAGCTGCTGGGGGGCACTCCCTCCGAACTGCTCGGCGCGATCACGGGCCTGACCGAGGCGCGCTTCCCCGTGCACGCGGCCGCGCACTACAGCGACGGCTTCTCGACGCTCCCCGCGCATGGCGCGACTCCCGCCCAGACGCTCGTCGGCACGACGATCTACTCGCAGGCCGGCGCGCCCGTGATCGCGGTGGCGGACAGCGAAGTCGTGCAGATCGGCAACTCGCCGTCGCTCGGGAACTTCGTCGCGCTGCGCGACGCCTACGGCAACACCTACGTGTACGCCGAGCTCGGCGAAGTCTCATCCGTGTACCCGGTGCTCGAGCCCCACGTCCACAGCGCGCCCAGCCCCCGGATCGCGCGCCGCGCCGGCAAGCTCGAATCGGCTCCGGCCGGCCCGGCGACAGCGGGTGCACAGCCGCGCTCGCCGCTGAGCGAGGGCGCCGCCGTCTCCGGGCTCGCGCTCGGCGCCGCCGCCGGGCTGGAATCGCTGCCGGCCGTTCCCACGCCCGCGCCGTCGAGCCCCACGCACGTGCCGGCGCCGCCGAAGTCGGGGTCGCACGTCCAGGTCTTCACCGAAGGCGCCAACGACGTCTACCTGCATCCGCTCGTCGCCGGCGTGCAGGTGATCGCCGGAACGGTCCTCGGTCACGTCGGTGCCGGCAGCGGCCCGGGCGTGGACGAAGCGGCGCACATCCTCTTCCAGATCCGCCCCGGCGGATCTGGCGCGCCGTTGATCGACCCCAAGCCGATCCTCGACGGCTGGGTGGCGCTCGAAGACACTTCGATCTTCAGGGCCAAGGGCGAGAACCCGTTCCTCGCGACCTCGCCGACGGTCGGCCAGGTGCTGCTTGAGTCAAAGCAGCAGCTCGAGCCACAGGTGCTGCACGACGACGGCATCCATCTCGGGGCGTGCGCGCGCCAGGACGTGCAGGAGGGCAGGGTCGACAAGCGCGTGCTGGCGATGCTTGAGTACCTGTCGGTCTCGGGACTGCGGACAACCGCCTCCGGCCTGCCGTGCGCGCCCGCCGCACCGGCCGCGCTCGTTGCCAACGCGCCGGCGAGCGCGAGCAGCGAGACCGTGGACATCACCGCCGTCAACGGTATCCCGGTCGCCGGCCACCAAGGGCCGGGCTCGATCGCGGATGAGACCGTGCGCAAGCTGCTGATGCTCGAGGGCCTCTCGCGCCCGCAGCGGATCGCGAGCCTGATGAGCTATCCAGGCGTCGCCGCCGCACTCGAGAGCCCGAGCGCCGCCGACGCGATCCGGGTCACGTTCGGCGCACTCGGCGCCGCGGGCGCTCACGCCGCCGCTCTGTCGGCATCGGGACTGACGCCGAGCGAGTGGATCGAGCTGATCGACCGGCTCGGCGAGATCCCGGATCCGACAGTCGGAAGCGGCCACTCGAGCGCCGCGATCCCCGCATCGGACGCCGCCGGCGCATCGGCCACGACCGCGGAAGGGGAAGCTCGTGGCAACAACTAGCCCTCCGAGCTCGTCCGCCGCGCCGCCGCCGCCGGGCGGGGGAGACCCGGCCCCGATCGTGCGCGCTCCGCGGACCGGCCCGATCCGGATCATCGCCGTGGGCGCCCTGGCGCTCGTGGTGCTGATCGTCGCCTACCTCGTGTTCGCCGGCGGCGGCGGCTCCAGCTACAAGCTGGAACTCCAAGAAGGCGACCAGCTCGTCAGGGGCGATCAGGTGCAGGTCGGTGGCGTGCCCGTCGGCAGCGTCACCAACATCGAACTGACGCACGACTTCAAAGCGCTGGTCACGATCCACATCGACTCCACGCTCGTGCCGCTGCACCACGGCACCCTCGCCCAGGTGCGCGTGCCGTCGCTGACGAGCGTCGCCAACCGCTACATCGCGCTGAGCCTCGGGCCGAACAACAACCCGACCTACCCCTCCGGCGCGACGCTGCCCGCGAGCGTCACCGGCGAAGTCACCGACCTCGACCAGCTCTTCAACACGCTCAACCCGAAGACCCGTAAAGGCCTGCAGGGCTTCATCCAGGGGACCGCCGAACAGTACGTCGGACAAGGTAAGAACCTCGGCAAGTCGGTCGAATACTTCGCGCCGGCGTTGACGGCGACCAACCACTTCTTCTCAGAGCTCGTCCGCGACCAGCCGATCTTCACGAGCTTCCTGGTGGAAACGGCGAAGGCCGTGACGACGATCGGCGCGCGCCAGGAATCACTCGCGGACCTGATCGAAAACCAGAACACGACCTTCCAGGCGCTCGGCAGCGAGCAGTCGCAGCTCGCGCAAGGGCTCAAAGAGCTGCCGGGAACGCTGCAGCAGGGCAACAAGACGTTCTCCGAACTGCCCGCGACGTTCGCGGCGCTGAGCGAGTTCGTAAAGGTTTCGAGGCCGACGACGAAGTCACTGACGACGCTCGTCGAACGGCTGCGCCCGCTGCTGAGCACCGCGACGCCGGTCGTCGGCAACTTCAGCGAAGCCTTCAGCCGCCCCGGGCCCGACAACGACCTGACCGACCTCGTGCGCGCGCTGCCGGCGCTCGCCAAGCAGCTGACGACGGACTCGCCGATCAGCGTCACGGCGCTGAAGGAATCGGTGCCGATCACGGCCGTGTTCGGTCCCTACACGCCGGACCTCGCGGGCACGCTGCGCACATTCGGCGCGGGCGCCGGCTACTACGACGCCGACGGCCACTACGTCCACGTCAACGGCGTCTTCCCCGACTTCAAGCTCGGCGAAGGCAACACGCTCAAACCGGCGAGCCCCACGGCGGCGCTCGAAGGCCTGCTGAGCGGGCAGCTGCGCCGCTGCCCGGGTGCCGCGACCCAGCCTGCCGCGGACGGCTCCTCGCCGTTCGCCGACGGCGAACTGCTCAGCTGCGACCCATCGGAGACACCGTGAACCGGCGTCGCAGCTCCCTGGCCGCCAGCCCGCTGCTGATCGGCGCGATCACGACGTTGATCGTCGTCGTGGCGGTGTTCCTGTCCTACAACGCCAACAACGGCCTGCCGTTCGTGCCGACGTACAACGTCAAGGTCGAACTGCCCGAGGCCTCCGGACTGCAGCCCTCCAACCAGGTGCGGATCGCCGGCACGCACGTCGGGATCGTCAGCTCGCTGTCACCGTACGAGAACCCGCGCACGGGGAAGGTGACGGCGATCGCGAACCTGAAGCTCGAAAAGAAAATCGAGCCGCTGCCGGCCAACACGAAGGCCGTCGTGCAGTCGGTCTCAGCGGTCGGCCTGAAGTACCTCGAACTCGAAAAGGGCAGCGGGCGTGAGACGTTGAAGGCGGGCCAGACGATCCCGATCGCCCAGACGCGCGAACCGGTGGACATCGAAGAACTCTTCAACATGTTCAGCAAGCCGACGCGGACGGCGATCAAAATCAACACCAACAACTTCGGCGACGGCCTCGCCGGCCGTGGGCTGGGCCTAAACAACACGATCCACGAACTGCGCCCGCTGGTGACCAACGCGGTGCCCGTGCTGCGCAACATCGCCAACCCCGCCACCGGGTTGCACGAGCTGTGGATTGCGCTCGATCGCGTTGCCTCGCAGACCGCGCCGGTGGCCGAACAGAACGCCGAGCTGTTCAGCAACCTCGACACCTTCTTCAAGGCCTGGGCCAGCGTCAGGCCGTCGATCGAAGCGACGAACACCGGCGGGCCGGCATCGCTGAAGCAGGCGATCTACTCGCTGCCGCACGAGGCGCCGTTCTACGAAGACGCGGCCGAGTTCATGCACCTGCTGCGCCCGAGCGCGACCTCGCTGCGTACCGTGGCGCCGCAGCTCGGCCACGCCTTCAGCGTCGGCGCTGTCAACCTCGCGGCGGCGACCTCGCTGAACACACGCCTGGCCGAAGCCTCGCAGGCGCTCCAGGAATTCGCCCAGAACCCAGTCGTCTCGCTCGCCTTCGAAGACTTCACGCAGACACTCGAAATCGGCAGTCCGCTGCTCGCCGGGCTGACTCCCGAGCAGGTCAACTGCAACTACGTGACGCTGGCATTCCGCAACCTCGCGAGCCTCGGCTCGGAGAACATCGGTGTGGGCTCAGTCGATCGAGCGAGCACGCTGCTCCCTCCGGTCGGAGCCAACAACGAGGGCTTCCCGTCCGCCGTGGTCGCCAACGGCCCGGACATCGAAAAACGGTCGACGACGAGCGCCGAAATCAAGAACAACAACCACCTGCACTACAACCCCTATCCGAACGTGACCGGCCCTGGGCAGAAGGACGTGTGCGAAGCCGGCAACGAGGAATACGCAGCTGGGAAAGTCGTGATAGGCCCGGCGAGCCAAGTCGGGACGAACCGCGAAATCACGCAGCGCAAAGACGGCCTCGACGGCGAAGAATACGAAGGCGAACAGCTCAAGGCTCTCGGAGAAGCGAAGGCCAAGCCAAAGGGGACGGGCAAATGAGCGCTCCGCGCTGGTGGCGCCGCGGGGAGCGGGTGCCCGTAATCGACCTGCAGCGCTCGAATCCGGTACGCGCCGGGGTGATACTCGTGCTGGTCGTCGTGGTCGTCGTGTACTTCGGCTTCACCAAGCACGTCCCGTTCAAACACGGCTTCCGCCTGAAGGCGCAGTTCGCGACAGCCGTCAACATCCACACCAGGTCGCCCGTCCGCATCGCCGGCGTCCCCGTCGGCCAGGTCACTTCGATCCAGCGCGACGGCAACACCGGGCTCGTGACGATGGAAATCGAATCGCGCGGCCTGCCGATCCACACCGACGCGACCGTCAAGATCCGCCCGCGGCTGTTCCTCGAAGGCAACTGGTTCGTCGAACTGCAGCCCGGCAGCCCGTCGGCGAAGGCGATCTCATCCGGCTACACGATCCCGGTCGCCCAGACCGCCGATCCGGTGCAGCTCGACCAGGTGCTCGACGCGCTCAACACCGACACCCGCGCCAACCTCCAGAGCTTCCTGATCAACTACGGCGAAGCCCTGACACGCAAGCCCGGAGCGGCGCAGAACGCCGAACAGGAACCGGAAGTCCATGGTCTCAACGCCGCCGAAGCGCTCAACAAGATCTACTCGCGCGGGCCCGCCTCGCTGCGCGGCGGCGCCGTCGACGCCCAGGCGATCACCGGCACCGAACCGCACGACCTCTCCGAGCTGGTGGCCTCGATCGGCAAGGTGACCGCCGCGCTCAACGTGCACGAGCAGGACCTGAGCGAACTGTTCCCGAACTTCAACAGCTTCTTCGCCGCGCTTGCGTCGCAAGCGACGAGCCTCAAGACGCTCGTCGCCGAGCTGCCGAGCACCCTGACGAACGTCGATCAGGGTCTCTCCGGGCTGGACGCGTCGTTCGCGCCCACGCGCGCCTTCGCGCACGACATCCTCCCCGGCCTCAGGAACACGAACCGCACGGTCGCGGCGACGCTGCCGTGGATCGAACAGGTGCAGGCCTCGCTGTCGCCCGAAGAGCTGGGCGGCGTCGCCGAAGGCCTGAAGACGTCGGTGCCCTCGCTCGCGCGCGTGCAGAGCGAACAGACGCCGCTCTACAAGCAAACCGAAGAATTCAACAAGTGCATGACGAAGGTCATCTACCCCGCCGGCAACACCAAGATCCAGGACGGTACGAGCACGACCGGAGTCGAAAACTACAAGGAATTCTGGTCCAGCCTCGTGGGCCTCGACAGCATCGGCCAGGGCTTCACGGGCAACGGCCCGACGGTCCGCTTCCTCGTCGGCAACAGCGGCCAGACACTGCGTTCCCAGCCCACCTCGATCCTCGGCACCAAACTCAAAGGCCAGCCGCTGCTTGCGCGCTCGCCGCTGCCGCCGCAGGGCACGCGACCGGCGTTCCCGGCCGAGGAGCCGCCATATGAGCCGCTCGTACCGTGCGACACGCAGGCGCTGCCGAACTTCAACGGGCCGCTGTCGCAGGGACCCGCAGACGGGAGCGGCCAGGGATGAGCCCCGCCGAGAACCACGAAGGCGGGCTGAGCGTCCGCGATCAGATCGTGCGCTACCGCTCGGCGTTCATCGCGGTCGTCTCGATGGTCCTGATCGCGGCGGTCGTCGGCGGCTACGTGCTCGCGCACGAGAACCTCAAGCTCCCGAGCTGGGTGCCGGTGCTCGGCCACGCCACCTTCAACCTCGACGCCGAGTTCCAGACGGCCCAGGCGGTCACGCCCGGCCAAGGTCAGGCGGTGACGATCGCCGGCGCCAAGATCGGAGAAATCGCGACCGTCACGCTCCGCAACGGGGTCGCGCTCGTGACGATGAAAGTCAACCCCAAATACTCGAAGTACATCTACCGCAACGCGACGATGCTGCTGCGCCCGAAGACGCAGCTGCAGGACATCACCGTCGAGGTCAACCCCGGCACCCCGTCCGCCGGCAAACTGCGCAGCGGCGAAGTGCTGCCGGAGTCTCAGACAGGCGCGAACATCGACTTCGACGAATTCCTCGCGGGCCTCGACGCCGAAACGCGCGCCTACGTGCAGGAGCTGCTGGCCGGACTCGGCATCGGGCTCAAGGACAACGGCCAGGCGCTGTCGGCGGCGCTCAAGCGCTTCGACCCGACGTCGCGCTACATCGAAGAGATCGCCACGGAAGTCGAACGACGCCACGCCAACGTCGCGCGCTCGATCCACAACTTCCGGCTGCTGACCCAGGCGCTCGGCGGCAAGGACCAGGAACTCTCCGAGCTCGTCGACGCCTCCAACGCCGTGTTCGCGACCTTCAAACAGGAGGACGCGAACTTCAAGAAGACCCTGGCGCTGCTGCCCGGCGCGCTGCACAAGACCGGCGTGGGGCTCGGCAAGCTGGCGACGGCGACGCACGTGCTGGCCCCGACGCTCCACGACCTGCTGCCGTTCGCTCGCGCCCTCGGCCCCGCCAACGAAGCGGCGCGCAAGCTCTCACAGAAGACGGCGCCGATCATCAAGAACGAAGTCCGCCCGTTCGCGCACGAAATCCTGCCGGTTGTCAACGAACTCGGGCCGAGCACGAAGAAGCTCGGCGAAGCGCTGCCGAAACTCGCGGCGAGCTTCGCGGTCCTCAACGAATTCTTCAACGAGATCGCGTACAACCCGGGTCCGAGCAAGGGCGGCTTCCTGTTCTTCCTCGACTGGGGCAACCACGACCTCAACAGCGTGCTCAGCACCGCCGACGCCAACGGCGTGCTCGGTCGCACCGTCGTCTACCTCAACTGCGAAGTCCTGCGACACCTGGAAGCTGTCGAGGAAGTGAACATCAACGTGAAGACGCTCATCAGCCTGCTCAGGCCTCCGACCAAGCAGGAATGCATCAGCCAGGGCATCATCACCTCGGCGGGCACGCCGGCGGCTGCGAGCGAGCACGCTCACACCAAGATCCCCGCGAGCGGCCCGTTCTCCAGCCTCGACCAAAATCCATTCGGAGGTAAGCGCTGAGATGCAGAAGCGCGCGCCCACACTCGGCAACCTGCTGGTGATCGTGCTGTTCGTGCTCAGCTGCTTCGGGCTGCTGATGTTCCTGTGGGAGTCCTTCGGCGGCCCGCTGCCGCTGAAACCGAAGGGCTACCGCTTCTCGGTCGCGTTCCCGCGCTCGTTCGCGCTCGCCGAAGAGTCCGACGTGCGCATCAGCGGCGTCGAAGTCGGGCACGTCGTCTCGCTGTCGCTCGGCAAGGACGGGCGCACGCATGCGACGCTCGAAATAGCCGGCCGCTACGCGCCGATCCGCGCGAACATGCACGCGATCCTGCGCCAGAAGACGCTGCTGGGCGAGACCTACGTGCAGCTGCTACCAGAGGGCAACAGCGCGCGCTTCCTAGCCGACGGGGGGCAGCTGTCCAACAGCCAGGTCGAACCGTCGGTGACGCTCGACGACATCCTCTCGGCGTTCGACGCCAAGACACGACGGGACTTCCAGATCTGGCAGGAAGCCGTCTCCGAAGGCATCAACGGGCGCGGAGAACAGATCAACGCCGCCTTCGCGAGCCTCGAACCATTCGTCGAAAGCACGAACAAGCTGGTGACGCTGCTCAACGAGCAGGAAGGCGCCGTCAAAGCGCTCGTGCACAACACGGGCGTGGTCTTCAACGCCCTCGCCAGCCGCGAACACCAGCTCGAAGGGACGATCGCCAATGGCGATCGGACGTTCCACGCGGCCGCCGAAGCGAGCCAGGCGTTTGCGGCGGCCTTCCGGGCGCTGCCGGGCTTCGAGCACAACGCGACCGTGGCGCTCAAGGAAACCGACAAGTTCCAGGCGGTCGCCGACCCCTACTTCAAGGAATTCCAGCCCACCGAGCGCAAGCTCGCGGCGCTGCTGGCGGCGGCCAAGCCGTTCGCGCCGAAGTTCAACAGCTTCCTGACGGCGCTCGGGCCGCTGACGAAGGCGGCGAAGACGGATCTGCCGGACGCGAGGAAGGCCCTGCAGCTGACGGTCCCGGTGCTCGAAAACTTCAGGCCGGTGCTGCACAACCTCGACCCGTTCCTGCAGTACCTCGGCGACTACGTGCCCGAGCTGCAGTCGTTCTTCGCCAACATCACGGCCGCCTCGCAGGCGAGCGAAGGCAGCAGCGACTTCCCCGAAGGCGAAGGGGCTCCCAAGCGCCACGTGCTCACGGCGATGCAGGTGCTCACGCCCGAAAGCCTCGCGATCTACCCGAACCGCGTCGGCACCAACCGCGCCAACGCCTACCCGCACTCCGGCATCTACAGCTCGCTCGCGAGCGGCCTGCCGGTGTTCAGCTCGAGCGCCTGCGCGGACTCCGCGCCGGCGGTCAGCGGGCCGGCCAGCGAAGCGGTCTCCGAAGAACTGCTGCAGCTGCTCACCAAACCACGGAACGCGGGCGAAAACCCGGTCGCCAACGAACCGGAAACGGCCAACAAAGTACCCGCTCCCGCGTGCACGCAGCAGGAACCGTTCACGTTCAACGGCGAAACCAGCCAGTTCGCCCACGCCGTCTATAAAGAAGGGAAATGATGCCGCCCGAAGACCGCCACCACTACCACGCCAGCGATCTCGACCTGGCGGGCGACGCGGACGACGGCAATTGGTCGATCCGCTGCCTGGACCTGCACAAGCGCCTCGGCGGGGTGTCCGTGCTGGATGGGCTGAACGTCGCCTTCCCGGAGGACACGATCACCGTCGTGTTGGGCCCCTCGGGCACCGGCAAGAGCGTGCTGATCAAGCACATCATCGGGCTGATGTTCCCCGACTCCGGTGACGTCGAAGTCAAAGGCAAACTGGTCAAGACGCTGACGATGCCCGAGCTGCTGGCGATGCGGCGCAAGATCGGCGTGCTGTTCCAGGACGGCGCCCTGTTTGGCTCGATGAACGTGTTCGACAACGTCGCGTTCCCGCTGCGCCAGCACACGGACTTCGGCGAGGGCGTGATCGCCGAGCGCGTGCGCGAGCGGCTGACCGACGTGGGCCTCGCCGACGCGATGCACGACCTGCCCTCGCAGCTCTCCGGCGGCATGCGCAAGCGCGCGGGCTTCGCGCGCGCGCTCGTGATGGAGCCCGACATCGTGATCTTCGACGAGCCCGACTCGGGCCTCGATCCGGTGCGCACCGCGCTGCTGTGCGACCTGATTCAGGAGATGCACAAACTCTACAAAGGCACCTACGTGGTGGTAACGCACAACATCGCTTCCGCCCGCCAGATCGGCGAATACATCGCGATCCTGTGGCGTGGCCGGATCGTCGAGGCCGGCACCGCCGAGAAGATGTTCGCCTCGGAGAACCCGTTCGTGCGCCAGTTCCTCAGTGGATCCGCCGAGGGTCCGCTGACGATGGATTGATGATGTCTAACTGGTAGACGCCCAACTGTTGCGGGCGGGCCGCGACTACACGAACATACGTTCGCATGGTCGTCTGCATCTACATCCCCCGCTTCGAGCTGGCCGTGGCCGCCGGCGAGGGCTCGAAGGTCGCCCGCCAGACGCTCGCGGGCCGCGCGCTGGCGGTGGCACCGCTGGTGGGCGGCGAACAGCGGGTGGGGGAGGTATCGGGCGCTGCAGAGGCGCGTGGCGTGGCCCGCGGGATGGTCCTCGGCGAGGCGCTTGCTCGCTGCCCCGACCTGGTGCTGGTGCCGGGCGACCCGGTGCTGGTGGCCGAGGCTTGGGAGAGGGCGCTGCGCGCCCTGGAAGCGATCGGTGCTGGCGTCGAGCCGGCGCGCCCGGGACTCGCCTACTTCGAGAGCGACGGGCTGCACGCCGTCCACGGCACGCGCGAGGCGACGCTCGCCGCCGCCTCCCGCGTGCTCGCGCGCCCCGTGCGCATCGGGGCTGGGCCGACGCGCTTCTGCGCGCTTGCGGCCGCGCTGGCGGTGCGCTCGCGCCGTCCGCTCGTGATTGAAGGCCCGCCCAACCTCGAGGCCCGGCGCTGGCTCGCCGGGCGCCCGGTCGAGCTGCTCGGCTTCCGGGAGGACACGGCCGCGCTGATCGAGCCGCTCTCGCGCCTGGGGGTGCGAACCCTCGGCGAGCTCGTGCGGCTCGGGCGCCCGGCGTTGAGCGACCGCTTCGGCACGTCGGGTGCGCTTGCCCACAGGCTGGCCTGCGGCGAGGACACCCCGCTCAGGGTGCGCCGTGTCGAAGAGCGCCTGCAGGAGTCGATGGAGGTCGGCGACGCGAGCTCCGGTGAGGCGCTGAAGCGGGTCCTGGGCGTGCTGGTGGGCCGCCTGCTGGCTCGCTCTGAGCGTCGTGGACGCACGCTGCGTGCCGCCACGCTGTCAGCGCGGCTGGCCGCAGGCGGCGGCTGGCGCGAGCGCGTGGTCTTCCGCCAGGCGCTGTGCGATCCCGAGCGCATCTGGCTGGCGCTGTCGGTGCGTCTGCTGACGCTGCCCGCCCCGGCCGCCGTGCTGGGGCTGGCCGCCGAGCGCTTCGGGCCTCCCGCCAGCGAGCAGGACGCGCTGTTCGGGGAGAGCTCCGCCACGCCCCCGGGTGCCTTCGCCGCGCACCCGAGCATCCGCGCGGCACGCATGCGCGAAGCCGTCGCTCAGGTGCGCGCGGTGGCGGGGCAGGACGCAGCGCTGCGAGCAGTGTGCGTGGACCCTGACTCGCGCGTGCCCGAGCGGCGCGTGGTGCTGGCACCGATACCGGAGTGATGGCTCGCTGATGGCGCGCGCCCTGAACAAGCCGCAGCCCGCGCGCGTGCGATTGGACCCCGCCCGCCCCGGTGAGAGGCCGGCCGAGGTAAACGGCGAAGCCGTCGAGTCGCTGCGCGAGTCCTGGCTGGTGGAGGATCGCTGGTGGACGGCGGAGCCGCTGCGACGCCGCTACTGGGAGCTTGTGGGCGAGCGCGGACGCAACCTGGTGGTGTTCCACGATCTGCGCTCGGGTCGCTGGTTCCTCCAAAGCTCCTGAGATGAGCCGCTCGGGGATGCCGCCATACGTCGAGCTGCACTGCCACTCCGCGTACTCGTTCCTGGATGGCGTCTCGCTGCCGCAGGAGCTGGCGCAGCGCGCGGGCGAGCTCGGCTACACGGCGCTCGCGCTGACCGACCACAACTCCGTCTCCGGCTCGATGGAGCTGGCTCAGGCGGCGGCCGACCACGGCGTGCGGGCGATCCACGGCGCCGAGATCGACGTCGTCCTCGATTCGGGCGGGCTCGGCACAACTCGTCACCTGACGCTGCTCGTGCGCAACGAGCGCGGCTGGAGCAACCTCTGCCGGATCCTCACCCTCGCTCACCAGCACACCCGCGACTCCGCGACCCGGCGCGAGCGCACAGAGCCGTGGCTGGACGTGCAGGCGGTGATCGATCACGCGGAGGGCCTGGTCTGCCTGACCGGCTGCGCTGAGCGGTCTGTGATCGGTCGCGGTGTCGAGGACGCGGGCGCTGCTGAGCGGCTGCTCGACGCGTTCGGCCCGGAGGGCTTGTATGTGGAGCTGCAGCGCCCGTATGCCCGCGACGATCGCGCTCGCAACCGGGCGCTGGTCGCGCGCGCTCGGCGGCTGGGGGTGAGGTGCGTGGCCACCGGCAACGTCCATGCGCATGCGCATGTCAGAGCGGAGCTGCAGGATGCGTTCGTGGCGCTCGCCCACCACGCCGCGCTCGACGCCTGCGAGCCGCAGCGGCGCGGCAACCACAGCCATGTGATGAGTGCCCCCGAGGCGATGGCAAGCCGCTTTGCCGACCACCCCGACGCGGTCCGTCAGACGCTGCTGCTGTCCGAGCAGCTGACGTTCGACTTGACCAAGGATCTCGGCTACCGCTATCCGGGGGCTGAGGACACGGGCTCCCTGCAGCGTCTGGCAGAGCTCTGCCGGGCGCGGCTGGACGAGCGCTACGGGCAGGGCGCCACCCAACCGCCGGGTGGGCCGCGTGGCTCGCGCCCCGCGCGCGGAGCCCAGACGGAGGCCCGGGCGCGCCTGGAGCAGGAGCTGCGCGTGATCGACCGGCTTGGCCTGGCGGGCTTCTTCCTGCTTCATCACGACATGCTCGAGCTGGCGCGCGAGGTCGCCGTGGAGGTTCGCGGGGCCGATTCGGTGCGCGCGCTGCTAGCGCCCGGGCGCGGGCGCGGATCGTCGGTCTCCTCGATCGTGTGCTACCTGACGGGCCTCTCGCACATCGACCCGATCGCGGGCAAGCTGGCGCTGGGGCGCTTCCTGCACGAGGACCTGCATGGCCTGCCGGACATCGACCTGGACTTCCCTCGCGACATTCGCGAGCGGCTGATCCCGCGCGTGCACGAGCGCTACGGGCGCGACCACGCGGCGCTGGTCGCGGCCTTCCCGACCTTCCGCGCGCGCGGGGCGATCCGCGAGCTCGGCAAGGTGCTCGGCCTGCCCGCCGGCGAGATCGAGCGTGTGGCCCGCAGCGCGGAGCCGTGGGGCAGAGATGCAGAGAACATCGTCCCCAAGGGCTCGAGCTCCCCCCGCTGGCGCTGGCTGTCGCGCCTGGTCGAGCAGGCATACGGGCTGCCGCGCCATCTCTCCCAGCACTCCGGAGGGATGGTGATCGCGACCAGGCCGCTGATCGACTGCTGCCCGGTGGTGCCCGCCGCGATGGAGGGCAGGCAGATGGTCCAATGGGACAAGGACTCGTGCGCGGATGCGGGCTTCCTGAAGATCGATCTGCTGGGCCTGGGGATGCTCTCGGCGGTGGAGCGCTGCGTTGAGGAGATCGCGCGCGTGCGCGGGGAGCGAGTGGACCTGTCCCGCATCCCGTTCGACGATCCGCAGACCTTCAAGGCGATCCGCACAGCCGACACCGTCGGCGTCTTCCAGATCGAGAGCCGCGCGCAGATGCAGTCGATCCTCCGTACACAGCCGGAGAACCTCGACGACCTCGTGGTCCAGGTCGCGATCGTGCGGCCCGGGCCGATCCAAGGAGGCGCGATCAACCCCTACATCGAGCGCCGCCGGCGCCTGCGCGAAGACCCGACATATGAGGTTCCCTACGATCACCCGCTGCTCGAGCCGGTGCTGCGCGAGACGCTCGGCACGATCATCTTCCAGGATCAGGTGATGCAGGTCGCTGAAGCGTTCGCCGGCTTCAGTGCGGGCGAGGCGGACGGCCTGCGCCGGGCGATGAGCCGCAAGCGCTCGCACGAGATGCTCCAGGGCCACCGTGAGCGCTTCGTCACCGGTGCACTGCGCCACGCGGGCAGCGACCGCCAGACGGCGGAGCGCGTGTGGCACATGGTCGAGGGCTTTGCCGGCTTCGGCTTTCCCAAGGCGCACAGCGCCGCCTTCGGGTTGCTCGCCTACCAGTCGACGTGGCTGCGGGTTCACTACGGCGCTGAGTTCCTGTGTGCGCTGCTGAACGAGCAGCCGATGGGCTTCTATGCCCCGGACAGCCTCGTGCACGAGGCCGAGAACCGCGGCATCGCTGTTCACAGGCTCGATGTGAATGCCTCACAGGTGCAGTGCACGGTCGAGCGCGGGGGGGTGCGCCTGGGCCTGGGCTACATCAAGGACGCCGTGGGCGTTGAGATACAGGCGCTGGTCGCCGAGCGCGAGCTGGGCGGCCCCTTCGCCAGTGTCGGCGAGCTCGCCGCGCGTGTTGCCTGCGGGCGCGGGACGCTCGAGCAGCTGGCCTGGTCGGGCGCCTGCGACGGTCTCCTCGGCGGGCTCGACAGGCGCACGGCGCTGTGGCAGATGGGGGTGACGAGCCCGGCCGAGACGGTGCTGGAGGGCACCCAGCTCGCACTGCCGCTGGAGCTGCCGCAGACGCCGCGGCTGCGGGCGCTCGGGCGCTGGCAGCGGCTGATCGCCGACTACTCCACGAGCGGGGTGACGATCGGCGAGCACGCGCTGGCGATCCTGCGCGGGCGGCTGACGGTGCCGATGCTCGCCACCAGCGCTCAACTGCCCAGGTTGCCGTCGGGCTGCCAGGTCGCGGTGGCGGGGCTGGTGATCGCCCGCCAGCGCCCGGGAACGGCGAAGGGGACGATGTTCCTGCTGTTCGAGGACGAGTTCGGCACGGTCAACCTGATCGTGCCCCAGGCGGTCTACGAGCGTCACCGCCACCTGGCGCGAGCGGAGCCGCTGCTGCTCGCCCGTGGCACCCTGGAGCGCGCGCAGGGGGTCGTCAACGTGATCGTGCGCGAGCTCGCGCCGCTCGAGCGCTTCGTCTCCGGCGGCGTCGAGCCGAGGCGGATCGGCGCGAGCATGCGCGCGGCGGCGCCGCCCGTGCAGAGCTTCGCGCAGGGGCGCCGTCGGTAGGCTCCCGTGCGTGCAGAGGCGCGAAGCGGAGTGGGCCAGGGCGGCCCTCGTGGGCCTTGCCGGCGCGGCCCTGCTGGGGATCCTCAGCGCACCGATCCCCAAGGAGCAGACGCCGCGCGGCGATGACCTGATCTACGAAGACATCGCGCGGCACCCGTTCGGGGTGCACACGTTCCCGTTCGGCTTTCGCCTGGGGCTGCCGCTGCTGGTGCACTGGCTGCCATTCGACCACATCGTCTCGTTCAGCGCGCTGGCGCTGCTCGCCGCCGGCGGCGCGGCGGCGTTCGCCTACCTGCTGATGCGCGAGCTCGGTGGCGCGCGCGGCACATCGATCGCGCTGGCGCTGGCGATGAGCGTCTCGCCGCCGTTCCTGATCGTGGCGCTGCGCCACGGGCGAAACCCCGACATCGCGACCGTCTTCTTCATGATGGCGGCGACGTATTTCGCGGTGAGGAGGGAGCGCTGGCGCCTCGGCGTGACGCTGCTGGTGGGGGTGGTGGTGCGTGAAGCGGTGCTGTTCATCGTGCCGCTGGCCTACGCGCTGTGGGCGGTCCGTCCGCTCGATCGACGCGCGGCCCGCGACAGCCTCGCGGTGGCGGTCCCCGCGATCGCGCTCTACGCCGCGATCAGGCTCGGGATCGGCACGGTCGGCGAAACGCAGGTGCCGGGCTACGGCGGCTCGCTCGTGGCGGAGCGCTTCACGGTCATCAAGCTGGGGCTGCAGAGCGCCTTTCAGGAGGGGCGACGCATGTTCACCGTGTACGGGCCCCTGTGGCTCGTGGCGCCGCTGGCGCTGCGCGACATGCGCTTTGCGCGTCGCGGTCTCGTGCTGGTGGCGCTGGCGCTGGTGTCGATGACCTTCGCCTTGGATTGGGGCCGGATGATCCTGCTGGCGGCCCCCGTGTTCTATCCCGCCTCGGCGTATGTGCTGGCCCGACACCCGCGCTGGGTGCGACCGGTGCTCGGCGTGTTCGCGCTGCTGATAGTGGGCTATGCGGTGTACATGGATCTGTCCGGGGTGAAGAGCGGCATCATCGACAACCCGCCGCCGCCATACCCCGTGCAGTAGCGATGTGCTCGCTACCCTGATCGCATCGCGCGCCTGGCCGACACTGAGCTCGACGTCTTCCCGCTGTGTCTGGGCGGCAACGTGTTCGGCTGGTCGATCGACGAGCAGCGCTCGTTCGCGGTGCTCGACGCATATGTCGAGGCGGGCGGCAACTTCATCGACACGGCCGACGCCTACGGTCGCCGCGGGACTGGCGGCGCGGGCGAGTCCGAGCGGATCATCGGCCGCTGGATCGCCGCTCGCGGTAATCGCGAGCAGTTGGTGATCGCCACCAAGGTCGGCATGTCGGCCGACCTCGAAGGGCTCTCTCGCGCGACGATCAGGCAGGGCATCGAGGGCTCGCTGCAGCGGCTGGGCATCGACACCGTCGACCTGTACTACGCCCACCGCGACGATCTCGGTACGCCGCTGGAAGAGACTCTGGGCGCTTTCGGTGAGCTGATCGAGGAGGGCAAGATCCGCCACGCGGCTGCGTCCAACTACAGCGCCGAGCGATTGCAGGTGGCCGTGCGCGTCGGCGCGAGCGCGGGCATGGCCGCGTATGTCGCGCTGCAGCCTCACTACAACCTGCTCGACCGCGATCAGTACGAGGGCGAGCTTCAGGCTGTGTGCGAGCGCAACGGGCTGGCGTGCATGCCCTACTTCGGTCTCGCGAGGGGCTTCCTCAGCGGCAAGTACCGCCGCGGCGGCGAGCAGGTCGACAGCCGGCGCGCTGCTGGAGTGCGGGCCAGCTACCTCAACGAGCGCGGCTTCGCCGTGCTCGACGCGCTCGACGAGGTGGCAGCCTCGCACCGGGCGCCGGTGGCGGCGGTGGCGCTCGCCTGGCTGCTGGCGCAGCCGACGGTGCTCGCGCCGATCGCCAGCGCCACCTCGCCCGAGCAGCTCGCCGAGCTCGTGGCCTGCACAGAGCTGGAGCTCTCCGCCGACGAGCTCGAGCGTCTCGGCTCTCAGTCAGGCGGCGTCGGCTGAGCCGACGAACCGTTTGCCCTCGCGCCAGACGAGCTCGACGCCGGCGCTCTTCAGGTAATCGCGCAGGTCCTCGCGTGGCGCCGCGTCGAGCAGCACGGCCAGTCGCGGGGCCGGCTGGATGAAGCGGCGGTAGTCCAACAGCTGTCCGACCGCCATCCGGATCGAGCCACGCTCCACCGTGCCCTTCGCCTCGAACAGCGTGTTGGTGTTGCGATCGAGCAGGTCCGCGAACAGCGGCTTGGCCTCGCCCGGCGGCACGATCTTCGCTCGCACCACCTCGTGGCCCTTGCGCAGCAGATGCTCGCGAAACGCGAGCACGAGCGCCTGCTTCCTGCGCTCGGCCTCATCCGCCTTGCGGCCCGGTGCGATGAACGCCTTCTCCGTCCAGCGCTCCTCCACGCCGACATCCTCGAGCGGGGCTTGGATCACGGGGTCGAGCTTCGATGTGCTCGGCCGCGGGCTCGTGTCCAACGGACGCAGCCGGAACACGATCACGCTGCGGGTCGATCCGTTGCGGGCTTCCGCTGCGTCGGCGGTGTAGAAGGGCCGCTCGGCGGCAAGCTCATACTCGCCCTCGTAGATGACCTGGCCGTGCGTGCCACGGAACAGCCTCAGCACGCGACCGTCGGCGAGGTGATTGAAGATCGCGGCGTTGCCCGCCTTCATCAGCTGGTCGCCGCGCTGGCCTTCGCCGGTGTAGTGCAGGTATCCATCGGCTCGCCAGCCATCGACGGCGCCCGGTCCCTCGGCGGCATGCGGGTCGGTGAAGATCATGATGTTCGGCGAGCTGCGTGAGGAGGCGATGGCGCCTTGAAGCCGCCCGCCGTATCGATCGTGCAGGATCGTGCGCTCGATCGCCTCGCCCGGCATCAGCGCCCAGATCGCGGGGTCGCCATACGCTCCGCTGGGCGCTGGAACTGCCATGCTCGGCATCATCGCCTCCGGCCCGGACGGTCGCAGCGTCCTGTCTCCGCTTCGCGCTGCGGCGGTGTCCTGCTTCTGGCCGCTCAGCGGTGGGAGAAGCTCAGCAGCTGCCCGTCGGGATCGCGCAGCGACAGGCTCCCATCCTGCGTGCGCGCGGGATGGGCGTCGGAGTCGCCGCGCGCGTCTGCGAGGGTGCGCTCGAGTGCGTCGAGCGCAGCCGCGTCGCTGAGCTCGAGTTCGACGCGGCGCAGGCCCGGCGCGCTGTCCGGGGCAGCTGCCGCGCCGCGGCTCTGCCACGAGTTCAGCCCCACGTGGTGGTGGTAGCCGCCGGCTGACAGGAACGCCGCCGAGGGCAGCTGAGCCTGTTCCTCCAGGCCGAGCGCGTTGCGGTAGAAGGCCGACGCGCGGGGTACGTCCGCGACCTTCATGTGCACGTGCCCGACGCCGGTACGTGGCGAGACGGTGGGGCCGGGCTCCTCGTCGAACTGCGCGAGCAGGTCCTCGAGGTCGAGCGGCAGCGTGACCATGCTCACTCCATGCCCACTCGCGGGGCGCTCCCACAGCTCGCGCGGTCGGTCGGCGTACAGCTCGATCCCGAGGCCGTCCGGGTCGCTCAGGTACAGCGCCTCGGAGACGCCATGGTCGGACGCGCCCTCGAACGGCCAGCGTGCCGCGGCGACTCGCCGCACGCTCTCGGCCAGTCGCGCGCGATCGGGGTGCAGCCAGGCGACGTGGTAGAGGCCGCTGGCCCCCGGCGGTAGCGGCGTCGGCGAGGCGATGTCGGTGAGCGTCAGCAACGGGTGCTCCGGGTCGGGGCCGAGGTGCGCGATCCCGTCCTCGCGCGAGATCGGCGCCAGCCCGAGCACGCGCTCGTAGAAGTCCGCGCTGCGCGCCAGGTCGCTGACCGCGAGCTCGACCGCGCTGATCCGCAGATCCGGGTCGATCGCCATCAGCGCGGCGCTGTGGTGGTGATGATCATCGATTCCAGGGTAGTCTCGTCGCAGATGAACTTCCGCAAACTTGGCGCGAGCGACATCGAGGTGTCGGAGATCAGCCTCGGCTCGTGGCTCACTTACTCCGGCGGAGTCGAGCGCGAGCAGGCGAGGGCGTGCGTGGAGGCCGCGTTCGACGCGGGCATCAACTTCATCGACACCGCCAACGTCTACGGCCGTGGCGCCTCCGAGACGCTGCTCGGCGAGGTGCTCGCCGAGCACGAGCGCTCCTCCTACGTGCTCGCCACGAAGGTCTACTTCCCGATGTCCGACAGCGATCGCGGCCTGTCGGCGGCGCAGATCCACAAGCAGATCGACGCATCGCTCGAGCGCCTGCAGACCGACTACGTCGATCTCTATCAGTGCCACCGCTACGACGATCAAACGCCGCTCGAGGAGACGATGACCGCGCTCGGCGAGGTCGTCGCCGAAGGCAAGGCTCGCCACATCGGCTTCAGCGAGTGGCCCGCCGAGAAGATCGACGAGTCGCTCGCGCTACCCGGCGTCGTGCGCTGGGTCTCGAGCCAGCCGCAGTACTCGATGCTGTGGCGCGCGCCAGAGGCCGAGGTGATCCCGCTGTGTGAGCGCGAGGGGATCTCCCAGATCGTGTGGTCGCCGCTCGCTCAGGGTGTGCTGACCGGAAAGTACCTGCCCGGCGAGCCGCCGCCGGCGGACTCGCGTGCGGCGAGCGACAGCATGAGCGCCTTCATCGACCGGCTGATCGAGCCGCGCGTGCTGGAGGCGGTCCAGCGCCTCGTGCCGATCGCCGATGAGGCCGGGCTGACGATGGCGCAGCTGGCGCTCGCGTGGGTCCTGCGCGAGCAGAACGTGGCCTCGGCGATCGTCGGCGCGAGCCGCGCCGAGCAGGTGCACGCCAACGCCTCCGCGTCGGGCATCGCGCTCAGCACCGACACGCTCGCGGCGATCGACGAGGCGCTTGACGACGCCGTCGTGCGCTGACGACGTCGCCCGCGCCGCTGCTCAGGCGGCCTTGACGGCCGAGACGTCGAGCAGGATCTTGACCTTGTCGCCGACGACCACGTTGCCGGAGCCGAGCGCCATGTTGAATTTCATGTCGTGGTCGGAGCGGTTGATCTGGGCTGTCGCCGAGACGCCGACGCGCTCGTTGCCCTGAGGGTCGGTCTCGGTGCCCTCGAGCGTCGCGATCAGTTTCAGCGGCCGCGTGATGCCGTGCAGCGTGAAGTCGCCTTCGATCTCGAAGCTCTCCTCGTCGATCGCCTTCACGGACGTCGACTTGAAGGTGATTTTGGGGTTCTGGTCAGCATCGAAGAAGTCGGCCGAGCGGAGGTGCCCGTCGCGCTGGGGCTCGCGGGTGTCGACGCTGGCCGTCTCGACGCTGCCGGAGGCGCTGACGCCGTCAGCCGTGACCTCGAGCGTGCCCTCGAACTCCTTGAACTGACCCTTGACGGTGGCGATGCCGAGGTGTTTGACTTGGAATTCAACGCTCGAGTGGACGGGATCGACCTTCCACGTTCCAGTGGGAAGCGCGCTCGGCGAGGTGGTTGTCTCCGGTGTTGACATTGGATCTCCTTGTTCGAAGGCGGGTACTGTCCCAGATAGGACCAGTTACACCCGACACTAGCAAGATTGCTTGCGTCTGCAACTACTCTGGGCGCGTCCGGGGCTCGACGACAAGCGTCTGAAACGCGCGTCCCACCGGCCCGTGCACATCGTGGAGCACGCTCTCGGCCAGACCCGTGCCGCCGCTGTAGAGCAGTGTGCGCGCATCCAGCCCGATCCACTCGCCGCGCGGCGGGCGTTGCAGGTGGATGCTGAGATCGGCGTTGATGAACAGGAAGTCCTCGAACGGCAGCTCGGCGCTGACGCCGTTGCCGAAGTCGGCTGTGGCGGCGAGGCGTGCCAGTGCCGTCAGCTCCTGACCCTCCAGCAGCGGGTAGCGCAGGCGCATCCACACCTGCCCGGGACCGGAGGCCTTGGGATCGCTCAGCCAGCGCATCTCCATCGCGCTCGCCGCAAAGCTGTCCCTGCCCGCGTCATCCAGCGCGAAGCGCACCGGTGTGCCCTGCTCAGGCGGGGGCAGCGCGTCCGATGATGCTTGACCCTCCCCCTCCGGGGACGATGCGGCGTCTGCCGGCGACGTCGGCGCGGCGCCGGCGGCAGCGGCGACGTCGGCTGCGATCTCCTGCACCCGCAGCGCGCTCGCGCGGCACACCACCTGCTCGCCATCGCCCAGGTCGGCGCTCAGCTCGGCCGCCAGCTCCTGCACGCGCCGTCCAGGGCGCACGATGCGCGTTGAGAGCGTCAACGGCGCCAGCGGTATCGGGCGCAGCAGCTCGAAGCCCAGCCGCGCGATCCGCAGCTGCGAGCCGGGCTCCATGCGCTCGAACGCGGCAGCGATCAACGCCGCGGGCGCGCCGCCATGCAACGCTCGGCGATCCCACGGCCCGCTGGCGTGCTCGGTCGGAATCAGGCGCTGCCCGTCCCCCTCCCCCTCCGGGGACGATGCCGGGGACGATGCAGCGATGAAGATGCTGTCCGCCATCGCCCGCTCAGTCCGCCAGTCGCGCGACGAAGTCGGCGAGCCTGCCGGGGTCGCGCAGCGGTGCGCCGTGGCCGAAGCAGGCGAGTCGGGGCCGCAGCGACGCCAGCCGACGCGCCGACTGGCGGTTGCGAGCGGGGTCCGGCGTGAAGATCGCCGGGGGCTCGTGCAGGCCGGGGATGCCGGTCCTGACGTTGACGTTGTTGAGCACGTCGCCGAGGATCAGCACCCGGTCTGACTCGCGCCAGTAGGCGAGGTGCCCGCGCGAGTGCCCGGGCACCTCGAGCACCGTGAAGCCGGCCACCTCGTCGCCCTCGATCAGGGCTCTTGCGACCGGGTGCGGCGGCCCGGTCCAGAAGCGCCGTTGCAGCCGGTTGACCCAGGTGGGCGCCTGCGAGTTGTAGATCCCGCCGGGGGTCTCCATCGCGGGCACGTCGCCCTGCCCGCACCACAGTGGCAGCTGCAGGCGTTCGCAGATCGCGTGGCTCGAGCCCTGGTGGTCGGGGTGGGCGTGGGTGAGCGCGTGCGCGCTCAGCGTGCGCCCGGCGAGCTCGCGCATGATCCGCTGCTCGCCCTGGCGTGTGGCGGCGTCGATCAGCACGTCGCAGACGAGGTACACGTTGATCGCGTTCGGCGGCCAGCCGCGCAGCAGCTGCACATCCTCTGCGAGCTGCTTCACGTCCGCGACCCCTCCCACGAGAAGCCGCGTACCGCGAAGTACAGCCCGAACGCGCCCCACAGCGCGATCACCGCGAGGTCGTCGAGGTGGCCGCCGAGCCCGGTGCCCGCGACGATCGCCCCCGAGAGCCCGTCGATCAAGGGCTTCAGCGGCAGCGCTTCGGCGATCGTGCGCACGAAGCCGGGGGCGCTCGAGGAGTCGAACACGTAGAAGGAGATCGCCACGACCGGCAGGAACACGGCGTTGACGTAGGCGGCGGTCGACTCGAAGTTGGGGATCGCGTGCGCGAAGGCGACACCGAGCGCGGCGAAGCTGACGACGCCGACGAGCACGAACACGATCAGCGCGCCCCAATGCTGGGGCCAGCCGATCCCGAACAGCGCGCGCCCGGAGAGCACGATGATCGCGATCTGCAGCGCCGTGTTGGTGACCGCGTTGGCGGCGACGCCGCCGAAGTAGGAGATCGTCGGCAGCGGCGTGCCGCGGATCCGCTTGAGCACGCCGCGCTCGCGCAGGAACACGATGTTGTAGGCCAGCGCCGTGAACGTGGTGGACATCACGCTCATGCCGGCGATCATCGGCACGAGCCGGTTGAGCTGATGCTGGTTGCCGCTCAGCGCTGCTCCTGCGCCCGCCAGGAACAGCAGCGGCAGCACGAAGTTGAAGAACGCGGCGCTCGGGTTGCGCCAGAACATCCGCCGCTCCAGGCGATACTGACGCCACGTCAGGGTCAGCGCGTCAGGCACGACTGGTCTCTCGGCGCGGCTTCTCCTCGGGGGGATCGGCGTCGGCGTCGGCGTCCGCGGTCAGTTCGAGGTAGACGTCCTCGAGCGTGGGGCGTCCCACCGCAAGCTCTTCCAGACGTCGTCCGGCGGCGAGCGCCTCGCCGGTGAGCTCGTGCAGCAGCGTCGTCGGGTCGTCGGTCTCGCGCTCGATCAGCTCGCCTACCGCGTCGCGGTAGGCGACGCGGTAGTGAGCCGCGCCCACGCCGAGCTCCCGCGGCGGCCCGATCGCGAGCACGCGCCCGTCCTTGACGATCGCGACGCGGTCGGCCAGCGCCTGGGCCTCCTCGAGGTAGTGCGTGGTCAGCAGGATCGTCTTGCCGAGCGCGCGCAGCGAGCGCACCGTCTCCCAGGCGGCGCGGCGTGCCTCGGGGTCGAAGCCGGTGGTGGGCTCGTCGAGGAAGATCAGCTCGGGGTCGCCGACCAGCGCCAGCGCGAAGTCGAGACGCCGCAGCTGCCCGCCGGAGAGCTTGCGGCTGCGCACGTCGGCCTTCTCCTGCAGCCCGGCGAGCTCGAGCACCTCCTCGACCTCGCGCGGATGCGGGTAGAAGCTCGCCCAGTGCGCGAGTGCCTCACGCGGCGTGATGTGGCTGTAGATGCCACCGGACTGCAGCACGATGCCGATCCGCCGGCGCAGCTCGATCGAGCGCTTGGCGGGGTCGTGGCCGAGGACGGAGACCTCGCCGCTGGTGCGCGTGCGGTAGCCCTCGAGGATCTCGACGGTGGTCGTCTTGCCGGCGCCGTTGGGGCCAAGCAGGCCGAACACCTCACCCTGCTGCACGGTGATGTCGATGCCGCGCACCGCCTCGTAGTCGCCGTAGCGCTTGCAGAGTGCGCGCACCTCGATCGCCGGGGTCTCTACCAGTGCACACCTCTGGTCAGCGTCGCCATCGCGATCTGCTCGAACGAGGCGCGCTCCTCGAGGTCGGCGTGGCCCTTGGAGGCGGCCGAGTCGGGGAACACTCGGTAGGCGAGGTGCAACAGCCTGTCGACGGTGCTCGGCGAGAGCGTGTACGCGACCTCGCCGAACTTGCCCATCCAGGTGCCCATCTCCTTGGGGCGCGCGCGCAGTGCCTCGCAGATCATGTCCGCGGCCTCCTCCGGGCTGATCGCCGGGAAGGCGTCGTACATCTTCGTCGGCGCGATCATCGGCGTGCGCACCAGTGGCATGTGGATCGTCGTGAAGGTGACGCCGTCGCCGATCACCTCGGAGGCGACGACCCGCGTGAACGCGTCGAGCGCGGCCTTCGAGGCGACGTATGCGGAGAAGCGCGGCGGGTTGGTCTGCACGCCGATCGAGGAGACGTTGACGATGTGCCCGGAGCCGCGCTCGCGCATGTGCGGCAGCAGCCCGAT
>Ga0182024_10001237_pt1 | contig 66313 bp, 68 predicted proteins | sample P32metaG_FD_120480 | JGI IMG/M metagenome (GOLD analysis project Ga0182024, IMG submission 120480) | Permafrost microbial communities from Stordalen Mire, Sweden - P3-2 metaG (Illumina Assembly) | ecosystem: Environmental > Terrestrial > Soil > Wetlands > Permafrost | place: Sweden: Stordalen... | reverse complement strand
GCTCTTCTCGAGCATCGCAAGCGCCTCGGCCATCGATTCCATTGCCGCCGCGATCAGAAAATTCCCCGACAGCTTCACCGCATTCGCCGCCCCGATCTCCTCGCCGAAATCGAAAGTCTTCTGGCCCATCGCATCGAGAATCGGCGCGATTTTATGCTTCGCGCTTTCGGGGCCTGAGGTGCATACCCAAAGACGCTTCGCCGCCGCGGCATCGGGACGGCCGAACACTGGCGCCGCGACGTAGATGCTTCCGTTCTCCGCGTGATGCTGCGCCAGCTCGCGCGAGGTCGCGGGCGCGATGGTGCTCATCGAGATGTGGATGCCGCCGGGCGCGAGGCGATGGGCGATCGAATCGACGCCAACCACGACGCCTTCAAGCGCCGCGTCATCGGCGAGCATCGTGATGACGACGCCGCCCGGCGATGCGACCGCCGCGCTGTTCGACATCACTTCAACGTTGCCGCGCTTGACCAGCGAGTCCGCTTTCGAGGCGGTGCGATTGTAGACGCGGAGCTGGTGGCCGGCGGCGAGCAAGTTGGTCGCCATCGGAAGTCCCATCGAGCCGAGTCCGATAAATCCGATATCCATGTTGACGAGTCCTCCTCGGAATCAAGTCGCAGTATCGAAACCTAGCGCGAATGGACGACACCGATCTTCGGGCATTCGGTTTCGATCGGGCATCGCGAGCACCATGGCGACACCGGCTGGCAAAGCGTCTGACCGAACGCGACGAGGATCGTATTGTAATCGATCCAATGGCGGCGCGGCAGAACTTCGCGCAACGCCATCTCGGTTTTGTCGGGCGTCTTGCTCGCGACCAGACCCCATCGATTCGAGATCCGATGCACATGCGTATCGACGCATATGCCCGGCTTGCGAAATGCCTGGGTCACCACCAGGTTGGCGGTCTTGCGCCCCACGCCGTTCAAGGTAAGCAGATCATCTATATTGTCGGGCACGCGCCCGCCGAATTTATCGATCAGGTCGCGACAGATTCCGCGAATCACGCGCGTCTTAGTGCGATAGAAACCGACCGGGTAGATCAGCCGCTCGAGCGTCTTCGGCGCGAGCGCGAGCATCGCGTCCGGAGTGCGTGCCTTCGCGAACAACCGCTCGCATGCGACGGCCGTCATTTGATCCTTGGTGCGCAGGCTCAGGATGCATCCGATGAGGGTTAGGAATGGATCCTGATTCTGTTGCGCGGCGAGCGCGACGATCGGCGCATTCCACTTCGGCGCTTCTTTCGCGAGGACGCGCAGCAACTTCGCCACGGTCTTGCCGTTGACGCCCGGCACAACGGCGCGCCTCGCGCGCCTCACGCTTGCGATCTTTGCCTCGATGACGCTCATAGCCGAGGAACATCTATCATGACGGCGGCACAAACCTCAGCATCGTGGCAGGATTCAGGCTGTGAACGGAGACCGCGCGAGCTATTTTGATGAGGCCGGTCGGCTCTCATCATCGGGAGGCAGGCCGTTCCAGATCAACGCATCGGGACAGAGATCGGCCCCATCGGGCCAAGCGATGCTGCCATCCTGAGCGCGGACTCGTGCGAACTCGCTTGCGTCGGTGCGAATATGTTTGAAGATCGGACCCCGGAGGAATGGCCGTAGGTCACGCTCCACCACGGACCCATCAGTAAGCGTCAGGCGCAAACTGAAATCCTCGAGCGGTTCCGCCTTTGTAATTCGCAGCAATGCCATTTCTTTTTCTCTCACCATCGATTCTATTCCAACGGTTCGATCGTTGTCAGCACTTCGCCGGCGCGCGCCCGTTGCCAGTCCGCGACCAATTCGGTCTGATGCAGCGCTGCCCATTCGCGGACCAACGCCAGCGCCCGCGGTGGAAGAAATCCACGCAACACACTTAAGGTATCGATTTCTATTAATGCCTCGTGTTCCCCGTACACGGCATGAAAATGTGCGGGTTCGTGGTCGTTGTAGAACATGCGTATCACGATCCCGAAAAATCGGCTCAGCTCCGGCATGGTCCTACTCGCTATCCCTCGACCTCGAGAAACATTGTACTACGTCGGCGCTACGTCGGCGCGGACGCTCCTCAGCGTTCCATTCCTTTGATTGACGATACCTCCTCTTCGGGACTAGCTTCCGCATCGTCAGGATCGTGCGCGTGCGGAACTTCGCGGGAGGCTAGCCATCATGGATGTCGGCAAGGACAAACTGCTCGAGATGTATCGCTCGATGCAACGGATCCGTCAGTTCGAGACCAAAACACGCGACCTTGCTCTCGCCAACGAGCTGCCGGGATTCGTTCACGTCTCAATCGGTGAAGAGGCTTCCGCGACCGGCGTGTGCGCGGCGCTGCGCAAAACCGATCGCATCACCTCGACGCATCGAGGCCACGGCCATCTGCTCGCCAAGGGCGGCCAGCTCAACCGCATGATGGCGGAGCTCTACGGAAAGCGCACCGGCTACTGCAAGGGCAAGGGCGGCTCGATGCACATCGTCGACTACGCGCTCGGCATCCTCGGCGCCAATGGCATCGTCGGCGGAGGCTTGCCGATCGCGACCGGCTCGGCGCTGGCCGCGGTAATCGCGGGCAAGGACGACGTCACCGCATGCTTCTTCGGCGATGGCGCATCGAACGAGGGCACCTTCCACGAGTCGCTCAACCTCGCGGCGGTGTGGAAGCTGCCGGTCGTCTTCGTATGCGAGAACAATGGCTACGGCGAATTCACGCCGATGCAGACCGTGACCTCGGTGCGCAACATCGCGCAGCGCGCGCATGGCTACAACATCCCGGGCTTCATCGTCGATGGTAACGACGTGATGGAAGTCTTTCGCTTCGCCAGCGAGGCGGTCGCACGCGCGCGTGCCGGCGAGGGACCGACGCTGCTCGAATGCAAAACCTATCGATGGGAAGGGCACGTCGTCGGCGAGGCGGCGTTCCTCGGCGAGGGCGCGTATCGTCCGACCGCCGAGGTCGAGGAATGGAAGCGCAAATGCCCCATCATCAGGTATCAGCAATTTCTAGTCGCCGGTGGAAAGATCGCTAAGGCGGAACTCGATCGCATCGACAGCGAGACCGCGGCTGAACTCGAGGACGCGATCAAATTCGCGCGCGAAAGCGAACTGCCCGATGTGTCCGAAGTAACCGACGACGTATTTGCAAAATAGCGAGGGCGCGACGATGCCGCAGATCAATTTCATCCAGGCGATAAATTCCGCGCTGGTCGAAGAAATGGAGCGTGACCCGCTCACCTTCGTGATGGGCGAGGACGTCATCCTCAGCGCATTCGGCGCGACCAAGGGACTCATCGACAAATTCGGGCCGGTTCGCGTCCGCAACACTCCCATCTCGGAGGCTGGATTCGTCGGCGCGGCGGTCGGCGCAGCCATGGCCGGTACGCGTCCCATCTGCGAGGTCGAGTTCGCGAGCTTTTTCTATTGCGCATTCGATCAGGTCTGTAATCAGGCCGCCAAGCTCAGGTACATGTCCGGCGGGCAGGCGACGATGCCGATAACATTTCGTGCTGTGTATGGTGCGATGGGCGGTGCGGCCGCGCAGCATTCCGAAACCGTCTACGCGCAGTTCCTCAGCGTGCCCGGCCTCAAGCTGGTGGTGCCATCGGGGCCGTCCGATATGAAAGGACTGCTCAAGAGCGCGATTCGCGATAACAACCCGGTGATCGTTTTCGAGCATGGCGGGCTGGGCCGTCTCAAAGAGGAGGTTCCTGCCGGTGACCATCTAGTGCCTCTCGGCAAGGCCGCAGTGAAGCGCGAGGGCACGCAGGTCACGGTGGTTGCGATCGGCGCGATGGTATCGAAGACGATGAAGGTCGCGGAGAAACTCGCCAAGGAAGGCATCTCGGTCGAGATCGTCGATCCTCGCACGCTAGTCCCGCTCGACGAGGACACGATCCTCGCGTCGGTCGAGAAAACCAATCGTGCGTTGATTGCTGACGAGGGTCACATGCGTGGCGGTGCGGCCGCCGACATCGCGGCGATCATCGCGGACAAGGGATTCGACTTCCTCGATGCGCCGGTGAAGCGCGTCACGGCGCTCGATGTACCGATCCCGTTCAGCCCGCCGCTGGAAAAAGTAGCGGTGCCCGACGAGGCGCGCATCGAGGCTGGCATCCGCGAAATCGTCGGGAGATAGGAGTCGAAAACACAGACTGAAGTCTGTGCTACATAAGAATGCGAGATCGCTTTTGGTAGCACAGGCTTTAGCCTGTGCCTTTTAGTGGATCGGTGAGGAAAATCCACTAACTAAACTTCTTGCTATTCTTATCCGACGCGCTGCAACGTGATCGCATGCTCGGGGCAGGCGGCGACGCATAACCCGCACGCATGACACTCGTCGGCGCGGACCGTGAAGGCTTGCCAGTTGCGATGCATCAGCGCTTTGATGCGCGAGACGAACGGCAATGCGCCTTTGTCCTCGGCACTAAGCTTGCGCATCTCGAAGACATCGTAGGGACAGACCTGGACGCAGTCCTCTTTCCCCTCGCATCGATTGCGATTGATGACCGGCGCGAAGACTCCCGCGTCTTGCTTGCATTCAATGTTAGCCGCTTTTTCCATGAGTCATTGTCCGGGCAACAACCATACCGCCATATGAAGACCGTGCCTCAGCGAAATCGTTGTCCGATGCAGGATGCCCCGGGCAGCCGATTTTATGCGCCGCTGCGCTCCGCAGTTCGAGCCGCACCCTCATGTGGTTCAGGCATGCTAGGATGTATAGGTGAGCGCGTGCGGTGTTGCTATCGGGAATGCGCTAGTCGATTTAGTGGGATGTTCGATGAAGGCGAATATAAAAAACGCAAAAACAAAGCCACTTCGAGGCATCGCCGAGAAGTGTCCTGAGGCTCGGCGAAGGACCTCGAATGGCACGATGCGGAATGTTATTAGCGCAAAAACAAACCCACTTCGCGGGCGGCGTATTACATAAACGAACCCACCGATGATGTTCTTCGTCACATACAAAAAGTACAAAAACAAACCCACTTATCCCTTGAATCCATTGCGTATTCGTATTTCCTTCGCCTCTTGAACATGGCGCTTCACGACCCCATCAAGCTCGACCTGCGCGGTGTCAAATGCCCGCTGAACTGGGCGCATGCCAAGGTCCGTCTCGACCAGATGGAGCGCGGGCAAGTCCTCGAACTGGTGCTGGACGACCCGCGAGGCTATCGCGACATCCCACGCGCCGCCGAGGCCGAGGGCCATGCGATGCTCGCGAGTGACGCGCGCGCCGACGGCACCTTCATGCTCAGAATCGAAAAATAGGAGCGCGCTATGAGCACCAGTTATGACGTCATCGTTCGCAACGCCTCGATCGTCGACGGGACCGGCGCGCCATCTTTCGAGGGAAGCGTCGGAATTCGAGGCGATCGCATCGCGAAGGTCGGTGAGATCGCCGAGCGGGGCTCCATCGATATTGATGCGCGAGGCCTCACGATCTCGCCGGGCTTCATCGACGTTCATAGCCACGACGATTGGGCGGTGCTCCTCAGGCCTGAGATGGATTTCAAGGTGATGCAGGGCGTCACCACCGACGTCGTCGGCAACTGCGGGATGGGCTCCGCGCCGAATCCTGCCGCGGCGGTGATTTTTCGCGCACTGCACGGACCCTCGGCGAAAGTTCCCGAATGGACCGACTATGCGGGATACTTTCGCGCCGTCGACGAGAATCCTCCCAGCATCAATGTCGCGGTGCTCGCCGGTCACGGAAGTCTACGCCTCGGCGCGATGGGCAATGCTAAGCGCGCGCCGACGGCAGACGAAATGGCCAAGATGCGCGGATGGCTGCGCGATGCGATCGATGCCGGCGCGGTGGGGCTCTCGACAGGGCTCATCTATGAGCCCGGGCGCTACGCGCGCACCGAGGAGATCATCGAGCTCGCGAGCGAGATGCGCGGGACCGGCGGGCTCTACGCCAGCCACATGCGCAACGAGGCGAGCGGGCTGCTCGATTCGGTTCGCGAAACGATTCGTATCGGCGAGGAGGCGGGCGTCGCGATTCAGATTTCGCATCACAAGGCCTCGGGCATGGAGAATTGGGGCCTCGTCCGCGAGTCGCTGAAGCTGATCGATGAAGCTCGCAAAGCCGGCATCGATGTTACTGCCGATCAGTATCCTTATACGTCAGGCAGTACTGTTCTGAGCGCGGTCCTACAAAATGGCGGCTTAGATGACAGCGGAGCGCGCGGCGGTATGGGAGGGATCGCGCCGGAAAATATTCTGATCGCGTCGGTCCCGTCGCATCCCGAATGGGAAGGTCGGCGCCTCGATGCGATCGCCTCGGAAATGGATCTTGGCGCCGCTGAATCGGCGCGCAAAATCGTCAATGCTGATCCCGGCACCGTCGTGATTCTCGATCTGATGAACGAGGACGACGTGCGCACGGTGATGGCGCATTCGAGCACGATGATCGGCTCCGACGGCCTCGCGATGGGAGGCAAACCTCATCCGCGCCTCTATGGAACTTTCCCGCGCGTCATCGGGCACTATGCGCGCGAGGGCGGATTGATGTCGCTCGAGGAGGCGATTCATCGCATGACGGGGATGCCGGCAGAGAAGTTTCATCTTCGCGATCGAGGTGTGATCCGCGAAGGCGCGTTCGCCGATTTGGTGATCTTCGATGCGAATGAGATCCTCGACACCGCGACCTACGCGGACCCGCGCCGCTATCCTGCCGGCATCAGGCACGTGATCGTGAACGGCACCGCTGTGGTGCGCGATGGATCGCATATCGGCGCGCGCCCCGGCCGCGCAGTGCGCAGACCTAACCCCTAACCCCTTCCCCTTTAGGGAAGGGGAACCAGAAATGGGAAGTTCGTTTTCGTCGTAATCCACGAGTAATCAGCGGTCGACGAATAGTTATTGCCGTTTCTTCCCCCCTTCCCTAAAGGGAAGGGGCCGGGGGTTAGGTCCCTAAAGCGGAAGAGGAATCACAGCTTCATCCGGATCTTGTCCTTCAATCGCTTGAAGAAGCCCGCGGCCGGCACCGCTGTCTGCGCGACTACCGGAATCGACGCGATCTCCTTGCCGCTCTGCATCACTGCAATGCTGCCTGCGACGGCTCCCTTCGCGATCGGCGCAACGAGGTACTTCGCGTTGCCGATGTAGCTGGCGCTGACCTGATTTTCCTTGCCGCGCTGGCAGGTGACGTAGGTCTCCGAGGCTGGCGCGATCGCGACTTTTTCCGCGGTTCCCTGATAAACCGGCAGCGACGCGGGCACCGTCTTATGCCAATCGGGATGCACCGTGTTGAAGGTACGGAACCCCCAATCGAAAAGCTGCTTGGTCTCGACGCGCCGCTTCTCCATGCTCGTCGTTCCCATCACCGCCGACAGCAGCCGCATGTCCCCGACATGTCCCGAGCCGACCAGGTGATAACCCGCTTCATCGACGTGGCCGGTTTTTATTCCGTCAGCGCGCGCATCGTATTTGAGCAGACTGTCGAAATTTTCCTGAGTGATGTTTTTGATTTTTCCTTCTGGTCCGACCGCCGCCCACGTGTATGACTTGGTTTCGGTAAAGGTGATCGAGTCGGGGAAACGACTCTGCAAATCGCGCCCGAGCTTCACCATGTCGACGGCAGTGGTGTATTCGCCCTCGGTCGGGAGGCCGTCGGGATTGGTGAAATGCGTCTCGGTAAGCCCGATCTGTTTGGCCTTGTCGTTCATCTGCTGCGCGAAGGCCTCGCTGCTACCGCCGAGATATTCCGCCAATGCGACCGCGGCATCATTGCCCGACGACACCATCAGACCATACAGAAGGTCGCGCACCGCTACTTTCTGGCCGACCTGTAGAAACATCCGCGAGACCGTGTCGTTAAGCGAGAGCCTCCACGCCGCCTCGCTGATGTTGACCTGGGTGTCGAGCGCGATGCGATTTTGATGAAGCGCCTCCAGCGTCAGGTAGAACGTCATGATCTTGGCGAGGCTGGCGGGCTGCATCTTCTCGTGTTCGTTGAAAGCGTAGAGTTCGGCGCCGGTGCGTTCATCGATCATCAGCGCCGATTTGGCCTCGAGCGCGAAGGGAGCCGGAATTCCGCCGAACGCCCGAATCTGCGAGAGCGGAACGATCGGCGGTGCGGTTTCCATTTTGGCCGAGCGCACGTGATGCGGCTTGGCGGGAGCGGCAATCGCATCGAGCGGCCGCGCCGCAGCCGCGACCATACCCGCACATCCGAGCAATGGAACCAGAAGACGAAAAGGTACCCTCATCCTCGCACAACCTCGTAGTTCAAAAGGTACGGCCCGCTGCCGCGCGCGGCAAGTGCATGCGATCAAATCTTGCGGCTCGATATTTCATCCCGCGCGGTTTCATCATAAACAGTTTGTAGGAGATTTGATGGATATATCGGTCGTTTTGCCGGTCATGAACGAGTGCGAGAACGTGCGCGCTCTGCTCCCGCGCCTCAAGTCGATTTTCGCGCGCGAGAAACTCAGCTACGAGATTCTCGTCATCGACGGCAACTCGACCGACGGCACGCGCGAGGTGGCCGCGGACCTCGGCGCGCGGGTGCTCCCAGAGCGGCGGCGCGGATACGCCGGCGCGCTGACGACGGGGCTCGCCGAAGCGAAGGGCGACTACATCCTGACGCTCGATGCCGACCTGTCGCATGATCCGGACTTCGTCACCAAGATGTGGCGGGCGCGCACTCACGGCGACATCGTGATCGCATCGCGCTATGCCCGCGGCGGCGTGGCCTACTCAGGCTTCTTCCGCCGCAAGCTGAGCGACTTTCTGAACTTCGCGCTGCGCCGCGCACTTTCGATGCCGGTGGGCGATATCTCCAGCGGCTTTCGTCTCTATCGGCGCGAGGTGGCGCAGCAGGATCTCGAACTCGAGTCGCAGAATTTCGAGATCCAGGAAGAAATCCTGGCCAAGGCGTATGCAAAAGGATTCAGCATCACCGAAGTGCCGTTCGTATATTTCCCGCGCGGCAGCGGCCGCTCGCATGCGCGAGTCTTGCGGTTCGGGATCGATCTTTTCAAATCGGCGATCAAGCTGTGGAAGATCCGCAACTCGCTCGATTCCGCCGATTACGATGAGCGCGCGTTTTACAGCATCATCCCGATCCAGCGCTACTGGCAGCGCCGCCGGCACGCGATCGTCCTGCTGTGGGCGCGGGGGCACGAGCGCATCCTCGATGCTGGATGCGGGTCGAGCGTCATCATCCAGAGTCTTAACAACGCGATCGGGATGGACTTCCTGTTTCCGAAGCTGCGCTTCCTGCGGCGCTACTCGATTCCTGTCGTGCAAGGTTCCGCGTTCGCGCTCCCGTTCAAGAACGATGCCTTCGACTGCCTGATCAGCTCCGAGGTCATCGAGCACGTGCCATTCGACGACGCGCTCTTTACCGAAATGCGCCGCGTGCTCAAGGCCGATGGCATGTTGATACTCGGGACCCCGGATTATGCGACGCTGGGATGGCGCATCATCGAGCCGATCTATGGATTCCTAATTCCCGGCGGTTACCACGACGAACATATTACGCATTACACGCAGTCAACCCTTAGCGACATTTTGCAGCGGCACGGATTCGAGATTGAAGAAACCGCTTACGTAGGCGGGAGCGAAATGATCATGAAGTGCCGGAAAAAATACTTGGCAAGACCCCTTGTTGATGATGTACAGTGTAATCGCGCATCCAGCGCGGCGTGACCACTGGTCACGAGAAGGGGTTTTCGATGTTCTGCAAATTGTCCGCGATGGCCGCGGGCTTCACTTTGCTCGCGTTGTTTTCCGGATGTTCTCAGCAGCAAGCCACGCCGTCATCGAGCGGCCCGCAAGTCGCATCTGCAAATACCGGCGATAAGTGCGTTGTCGATGTGAAGCGAGTCTGCCAGGAACTTAAGGATCGACCCGTCATCGATCCGCTTACAGGCCAGACCCAGGATCGGACCGAACGCGAGCAAAACTCCCGACGAACAGATTCGCGCTTCACGTCGCTTCAGATTCCGGGAGGCGCGATGCTGCAGGTGCAGTGCGAGATCAACACCATGCACAACAGTGTGGTCTATGCGTACCTGATGCCGAGTCCTCCGCTGACCGCGACCGACGTGGCCTATCTGCAAAACATCGGGTACTGCGCGCACTAGCGGACGATGCACGTGAAGATTCTCGTCGGGCTGGGCGTCGCCACCCTCGTCTGCCTCGTCACCGGATGCTCATCGCAAACGCCTGCGTCATCACCTTCGACCTCAACGGCCTACAGCGTTTCACCATCGGCGCCGCTGCAGGAACCATTTGGCAGCGTGCTGGCACGATGGAATTACTATCGCGTCAACGCCGGCGTTCCTCCGATCGTCGCAGACCCGGCGCTGAACGAAGCCGCGCTCCATCATGCAAAGTACCTGGTTAACAACCACATCGAAGCTGGTGACGGCACGGTCGAGAACGGCCACCTGATCGAGACCGGATGGAATGTCAGCGCGCATGCCGAGTCAGTCGGCAATCCCTGGTACACGGAGGACGGGGCCAAGTGGGCGGATTACGCCAACGTCTTCCGGGGTACCGGGATTCCCGCCGATGGATCTGCGCTGGTGGACGAGCAGGCCTCGCGCCTTGATTCGTTTGCCGTGCTCGATCCGCAACTGGCTGCGGTGGGGTTTGGAATTTATTGCCAGAAAGACGACTGCGTCGGTGTAATTGTCTATCGTCGCGGTCTGACCAAATCGCAGTTCCTCGCGCTCTACGAAGGAAACTCGATGGACTGGAACGCGATGCTCGGCACCATGCCGTTCACTGTGGCGCGCCTGAGAAAGCCGATCGAGTTTCCCGACCCCGCCGTCCCGTTTCCGTCGCGCGCCTTTCGCGGCGGTGAGTATCCGGACACGCTCGCGAGTTGTCACGGATATTCGGTGCCCACCGGAGTTCCGATCGTCCTCGAACTTGGTGCATCTTCCGAGGGACAAAATGTGAAGGTGTCATCGAGTTCGCTGAGCGAAGACGGCGCCCAAGTCGAAACCTGCGCCTACGATGCCACCTCCTACGCGAATCCCGACGGCTCCCAGCAATCTCGCTCTCGCGAAGTTTTGCACGACTACGGCGCGGTGGTGGTGATTCCGAAAAATCCGCTCGAGCCGGGTCATCAATACACTGTCTCGATTGTCGCCGATTCGCAGCCTTACACCTGGTCGTTTTCAGTTGCGCCAAATGCGAAATAGACCACGCCGCTGCGCGCGGGATTTACATCTCGCGTCGCATTAGCGCAGACTAGCAACATTCCATCATTGAAGGAGTTGCGCGATGCCGCAGGCTCGGATTCGCGACGTCAATTTACAATACGATGTGTACGGAAGCGGCGATCCGCTGCTGATGATAATGGGCCTCGGCGCCAGCTCGGCAGCCTGGGACCCTGCGCTGGTCGAGGCGTTGGCGAAATCGTTGCGCGTCGTCACCTTTGACAATCGCGGTACCGGTCAGAGCGACAAACCCGACATCCCTTACTCGATCGAAATGTTTGCCGATGACGCGGCGGGTGTGCTGGAACATCTCGACATTCCGAGCGCGCACATTTTCGGCGTCTCGATGGGCGGCATGATTGCGCAGGAGTTCGCGCTTCGGCACGCGCCGCAAACGCATACCCTGACGCTCGGATGCACCACCGCAGGAGGAACTCATTCGGTGCCGCCGCCGCCCGAGTCATTGAAGATACTTACCGCTCCGCGTGAAGGAGTGTCGCCCGAGGATGTAATTCGCCGCGGATGGCCGCTCGGCTACACGCCGGAATACATCGCGAACCATCGCGCCGATTTGGAAGCCGCGATTCCGCGCCTGCTCAAGCATCCCACGCCGCCGTTCGCATTCCAGCGCCAACTCGAGGGGACTTACACGCTGCAAACTTGGGATCGATTGCCGCAGATCAAGGTGCCGACGTTGGTCATCACGGGTGCGAAGGACGTGCTGATACCGGCGAAGAATTCGGAGCTGCTCGCATCGCGCATTCCGGGTGCGAAGCTGCATCTGATCCCCAACGCCGGGCACGCCTTCATGGCCGAGGCGCGCGAGGAGTTTGCGCGCGTGTTCGTGCCGTTCGCGAAAGCGCATCCGATCGGAAACTGAACTCAGTATCTCTGCTTCAGTTCCTGGAAGCGCGGCGAGTCTGTGATCAGGCCTTCTTTCGGAGGCAGCGTCGCGATCACAGTTTCGACCAGCTGGGGACGCTTCGCCTCCTCAGGATGTGATGAGCGCACGTCGGGCGCTCCATGTCGCGCTACTACACCGAATTTGTGGAAGCGTTTGAATAGCTCCACCATCCCGTTCGGATCCCAACCGGCGGCATACATAAGGCGCGCGCCCGTTTCGTCGGCCGCCGCTTCCCATTTGACTGATTGTTCGAGGACGCCGCCGGGACCATCGACATCTACGTTCTGTTTGTAGTCGCGCCGAATGATCATGAAGTCATTATGCAGTTCATGCGAAGTCTCGTGCGCGATGACGGAAACCAATTGCGCTTCCGTGTCGGTGTCATCGAACATTTTTTCGTAGAGCACGATCTGCCCTCCCGGCTCGGCAAATGCGTTGCTGATCGGGACCGAGGATACGTGCACTTCGATCGGGAAAAGTGGCTTCTGATCGCTGGCGGCGAGTAGCTTCGATACGATCTGGTTGAAGTAGTCGTGCACTTCGCCGTTGGAGTCGAGTCCGGAATCGTCCTCTCGCAGCACAGCGATCTGCTTGTGGCCGGCCTCGATTTGTTGCTGCGGGGTTGGGTCTGCAGGTAGGTCGGCGATATCCCATCCGACCAACATACGGCCAAGCGAAACCGCGTCGTGACAGAACGCCGAAGGCGGCGCGATCAGAACAACGGCCAGGAGAGTCGCCATCACCGCCAATGTAATTTGTTGTGGGGTCCTCAGCTTGCGCCTCTCAATGAATCGGAAGCCATCATGCGGAAAACCAATGGTTAACGGCAAGTAATAACATCGGGTCGCTATTGCGCGCGCGCGGCGTTTCGCGACTTAATCTCTGCGTGGCGTCGTTTCAGGAATTCGCCGAGGTTTGCCAATCGCTCAGCCAGACCGGCAGCCGTCTGCAAATGGCGGACATCGTCGGCGATTTCCTCGCGCGCCTCGAGGTTGACGAAGCCGAAATCGCCGCGCGCTTCATGGTCGGCCGCGCGCTCGCGCAAGGCGAAGAGAAGCGCCTGCAAATCAGCGGTCGCGCGATTTGGAAAATCGTCGCCGCGATGACCGATTCAGAAGCTCAGGGCGAAGATGTCTACAACGCGGCGGAAGATTTCGGCGACGCCATCGGCATGTTGCTCAAGCTGCGCTCCTCGGAGCCCGAGCCGACGCTGACCATCCGCGAAGTGGCTGCGAAGTTTGCCGAGATCGCCGACATCGAGGGGCGCAATTCGCGCGCGCGCAAATTCTCCGAGCTCACATCCCTCTTCGAACGCGCGACTTCACTCGAAGGAAAGTATCTCACCAAAGTTCTGATTCGCGAGATGCGCCATGGGATGAGCGACGGCATCATGCTTGAGGCGATCGCGAAAATGGCGCGGCGTCCGGTCGCCGTCGTCCGTCGCGCGCATATGCTGGAAGGTGACCTCGGTCGCGTGGTGCGCGATATGCGCAGCGAGTCAGGCGCGTCGTCGAGTGACGTCGACGCGCCGGCAGCGGCACTCGAGCGTGCGCGCGCGATGAAGCCGCTCAAGCCGATGCTCGCGCAGCCGGCTGCCGAAATCGCCGACGCGTTTTCGATCCTCGGCACGCAGTTCGCGCTCGAGCATAAACTCGACGGGGCGCGTGTGCAGATTCATCATGCTGAGGGCGTCACGCGGATTTTTTCGCGCCGCCTCAATGAGATCACGCAGAGCCTGCCCGAAGTCGTCGAGCAAATGAGCGCGCTCGGCGAGCGGAACGTCATCTTCGACGGCGAGGTGATCGCGATCGATGCGGAGGGCAACACGCTCGCTTTCCAGGAGTTGATGCGGCGGCTGGGGCGGCGCCGCGAGATCGAACGTGCGCGCTCCGAACTCGCGATTCGGCTGTACGTGTTCGATCTGCTCGCGCTCGACGGCGAATTGTGGATCGATAAGCCCTACACCGAACGTGTCGCCGCTCTCGCCGACGTCGCAGGCTCGGCGAGCATCGAGCTTGTCGGCCGTAGTCTCGCGACCTCACTGGCTGAAGGCGAGGATTTTTATCGTCGTGCGATCGAGGCCGGATTCGAAGGTGTGGTGGCGAAATCGCTTGCGAGTAAGTACACGCCCGGCGCGCGCGGACGCGGATGGCTCAAGATCAAAAATGCGCGCACCCTCGATTTGGTGATCGTCGCGGCCGATTGGGGCTACGGCCGGCGCAAAGGATGGCTATCGAACTATCATCTCGCGGCGCGCGACGAAGCCGGCGGCGGATTCGCCGAGGTCGGAAAAACTTTCAAGGGCCTCACCGACGCACAGTTCGAAGCTATCACCGAGCGCTTGCTCGCTCTGAAAATCGAAGATGCGCACGGGACGGTCAGTGTGCGGCCCGAGGTCGTGGTCGAGGTCGCCTATAGTGACATTCAGCGCAGTCCGCAGTATGCGAGTGGGATGGCGCTGCGGTTCGCCCGCATCGTCGCGATCAGAGATGACAAGCGCGCCGACGAGGCCGACACCATCGCGACGCTCGCGCATGACTACGAGCGCCAGGCGGTAAAACCGCTGGCCGAGAAACCCGCATGACTCTCCTCGAACAAACTATCGCCGCGATTCATCCGATCGATCATGACGCCGCAGCGACGGCCGATAAGCGTCTGAACTCGCTGACCAAACCTCCAGGCAGCCTCGGTCATCTCGAGGAAATCGTGCGCCGCTATGCCGCGATGCGGCGCGATGGATCCGCGAGGAGAGGGCGCGGTGCGCTCGGCGTGTTTGTCGCCGATCACGGAATTGCCGATGAAGGTGTCAGCGCTTTTCCGAAAGCGGTCACCCTCGAAATGTTGCGCAACATCGCGGGCGGCGGCGCCGCGATAAGCGTCCTCGCGCGCCGCTTCGGCTACGAACTTCGCGTTATCGATATGGGAGTCGAAACCGATACCAGTGCGACTCCGTTCAACGGAGTGACGTATCGCCGCATCGGTCCGGGTACGCGAAATTTTCTGCACGGTGCCGCGATGACGCGCGACGAGGCGCGCCGCGCTATCGAAATCGGTATCGAGATCGTGCGCGATTTCGCGGCATCGGACGTGACGCTCATTGGCATCGGCGAGATGGGAATCGCGAACAGCACATCGGCCACTGCGGTGATTTCGGCGGTGACGGGAATTCCACCGGCGTGGTTGGCGGGACGCGGAACCGGCCTCGACGACGCCGGTGTGAGACACAAAATCAACGTGATCGAGCGCGCAGTCGCGCTGCATCGCAGCGCATTTGGCGATGGCCTCGACATTCTCGCGGCGGTCGGCGGTTTCGAGATCGCCGCGATGACGGGAGTATGCCTCGGCGGAGCGGCCGCCAATGTTCCGGTCGTTGTCGATGGATTTATCGCGACCGCAGCCGCGACTGCTGCGAATCGAATTTCACCCGGGCTTAGCGAGCATATGTTTTTCGGTCATCGCTCTGCCGAAGGAGGTCATCGCGAGGCGCTCGAATGGCTACGCGCGCGCCCGATTCTGGATCTCGAGATGCGCCTCGGCGAGGGTACCGGCGCGGCTCTCGCGATGTCGACCATCGAAGCCGCGCTTGATTTGTTTCATCAAATGGCGACCTTTCAGAGCGCCGGTGTTTCGGGAAAAATTCGGTGACGAGGATCGTCACGCAGATCCGGCTTGCGCTCAGTTTCCTTACGATAATTCCGGTAAGGATCAAATCGGCGGATGAATCCGATGTCGCCGCATCGATGGCGTGGTTTCCGCTGGTCGGTCTTGCGATGGGAATCGCATTCGCCATCGAGGATCGCGCGCTCGCTTTTCTGATCGGTCATGCGCTGCGTTCCGCGATCATCGTTCTCTCGATGGCGGTGCTCAGTGGCGCGATTCATCTCGACGGCCTCGCCGACACCTCCGATGCGCTCGGCGCGGGCAGCGATCGCACCCGCGCGCTGGAGATCCTTCGCGACAGCAGGATCGGCACCTTCGGCGCGATCGCGCTCTTCTTCGCGCTCGCACTTAAGGTTCTTGCGTTGGCAAGCCTCTATGGTGATCCGCGACTTTTCACACTGGTCCTCGCGCCGACGCTGGGGCGGTGGGCGCTGGTCGCAGTGAGTTACAAAATGGATTACTTGCGAGCCGAGGGCGCCGGCTCATCGATGCTGGGACGGGGGAGCGAACGCAATCTGACGGTCGCCAGCACTATAGCAATGCTTGCGATGATTGCGTTTTTTTCGCGGCGAATAATCATCACGTACGCGCTGACGGTCATCTCAACGGTCGTGATGCGATCGTTCTATCGGCGATGGCTACAAGGAATCACCGGCGACTTGATTGGCGCGTGCGGCGAGATTGTCGAGGTGCTCGCGATGATCACCATCGCATCGTGACGAAGCTATTTCGCGCGCATCGGATGTCCGGCCACCATCAGGATCACGTCGTTCGCGATCGCAGCAATTTTCTGATTGGTCCAACCCAGCAGATCGCGAAAGCGCCGCGCGGTCGGATTGTCGGGAACGATACCCGCGCCAACCTCATCGGTCACGACAATCGATGAGAACGACGCGCGAGCGAGCGCGCCGGCTAGCCGATCGGCTGACGCGAGAATCGATTCGTCCTGCGCGCCGATTCCCATCAGGTTGGAAACCCACAGCGTCAGGCAATCGAGGATGATGCCGTCGGCGCGCGACTCCAACGCGGCGAGCGCGATGGTCGGATCGAGCGTCTCCTCGATCGTCACGAAATGGGTAGGGCGCGTGGCCTTGTGATGTGCGATACGCGACGCCATCTCGACATCGAGCGCCTCGCCGGTCGCGATGAAAAAGAAACGGTTGCCCTTGAATGATTGCGCGAGCGAAATGGCATGCGAACTTTTTCCGCTGCGTGCGCCACCGGTGATTAGCGAGATTCGTTTCATTTGTGGCACAGGCTTCAGCCTGTGTAATTGCGCCTCAAGCGTACACGATGCGCGTGCAGTTTCGGAATGCAGCGCGATAGCGATTGACCTCGCGCGCCGACCGGCGTATCTATTCGCGGCACATCCGGTGCTCGGGAAGCCGGTTCAAAGCCGGCGCTGCCCCGCAACTGTGAGGGAGGACGAAGGCCCATCGCTGCCACCGCATCGCGCGGGAAGGAGGGCCTCAGGTTGAATCCCAAGCCAGGAGACCGGCCGGATGATTTTTTGTCTGCCTTCCGCGGGGAGGGCGGGGCATCGGGAAATCTTCTCCTGGCCCGATTCCTTCGTACTGAGGGAGCGGGTTTTTGTTTGCCTCGCGCTCTTCCGCGGATGCGACATTCACGCGGAGGAGTGAATGAGGCTAATTCGAGTTTTCATCTTGTCGTGTTCGATCGCGCTTATTGCGATGGCAACTGCGTATGCCGATCCGTCGCCGAGCGCGGCCGCATCGCCGGCTGCGTCGCCCGCCCCATCTCCAGGCGCATCGCAGAATCAACCGCAAAAACTTCCGCCAGTGGTGGTCACCGCAACGCGCATCGAGCAGCCCATCAGTGAGATCGGAACGACGGTCAGCGTCGTCGATCAGAGCCAAATCCAGTCGCAGCAGATCCAATCGATCGACAATGTGCTGCGCGAAGTTCCCGGCGTAACGGTGACTGAGGGCGGGTCACCTGGAACTGTTTCCGAGGTTTTGATTCGCGGCGCCGATCCCGCACAGACGTTGATTATGGTTGACGGCGTGGAGGTTAACACCGGCGCGACCGGCGGCTTCGACATTTCAAACCTGACCACCGATAACCTCGATCGCGTCGAAGTCCTACGCGGCGCGGGAGGATCGCTCTATGGCTCGCAGGCGATCGGCGGCGTGGTGAACCTGATCACGCAGGAAGGCGAAGGGCCGGCGAAAGTGAGCATGCTCTCGGAGGGCGGCAATCGCGCCTCCGAGCGCCAGGTGGTCACCGTCAATGGCGCCGAAGGGAATCTCGGGTACTCGGGCTCGTTGTCGTATTTTTCTACTCAGGGTTTCCAAAAAATAAACGATAACAGCGATAATCTGTCCGGCGCGTTTCGGCTCGACTATCACCTCGATGACAAAACCACGATTCGCGGGTTCGCGCGCTACTATCGCTCCAATGTCAGCCTCGCGGACTTCACGATTTTCACCGGTCAGCTCAATCCGACGGCTCATCAGCGCGGCGAGTTCATGCTGTTCAAGGGCGAGATCGAGCGCCGGTTTACCGAGAAACTCACGGCGAGGCTGAGCGTGTCGTTCGTGCGCAACGAACTGCGCCTCAACTTCCCGCCATTCCCGGGCGACACCGGTTTCGAAGTATCCGAGCGCGATCGAATTCCCGAGGAGACCCGCGCCGCGCTGGCCGAGGCGGTTTATTCATGGGGTAAGGGTTGGCGCTCGCTGATCGGCTTCGATTTCAAGGATCGATGGCTTCGGACCAGCGACGTTGCGGTTTTCACCACGCCTCCGCCGAGCATTTCGTTCTTTACCGCGCGCCGTCAGGAATACGCGGGATACCTGGAACAGGAGGGCAGCGCATTCGACGGACGCATTCTTGGGACCGGCGGCGTACGCTTCGATGGCAACAGCCAGTTCGGCAAGGAGGTCAGCTCCTCGTGGTCGGTCGCCGCGCCCATCAAGGAAATCGGTACTACGCTTCGCGGCAGCTACAGCGAAGGATTTCGCGCACCCGCATTCGATGAGCTGTACTTCCCGTTTTTCGGCAATCCCAAACTTTCCCCGGAAATATCCAGCGAGTACGACGGCGGCTTCACCAAGACTTTCGGCGAGCTGTTTTCCTTCACGGCGACGTACTTTTCGCGTCGCGTCCACGGTCTGATCGTCGCAGCGCCGGTTCCGGTCAGCAAGAGCAATCCATTTGGATCGCTGGCCGAAAACGCGGGTCGCGTCGATGTGCAGGGCGTCGAGCTGGCGCCATCGTTCGGTCCGTTTCACGGCTTCACACTCAATGGCGGATTCACCGTTCTCGACGAAACGCACACCGGTACTGCAGGTCCGGTGCGGGTACCGAAGCGTTCGGCATACGGTCTCGCGCAATATCAGCTAAAAGAACTGCTGCTCCCGCGCGACAAGACGACTCTCTCGCTTGCGTACACCTTCGAAGGAGATCGCGACGACATCACGCCATTCGGCACGATCAGGAATCATGTCGGGTATCATCGCTTCGATGCGAGCGCGGTCTACGATGTGCGTGAGGCGTGGAGGTTCATTTCCAACGAAGAGGTCTTCGCGCGGGTATCCAATCTCTTCGATCGACACTACTCGGAGGAGTTTGGATTTCCTTCGCCACCGATTAACTTTCTCGCCGGGATCAAGCTGGAGTTTGAGTGACCGAGGCCGATTGATTCTGTTCGCGAGCGAAGCAGCTCTCGAAGGCCGCGCGGATCGCTTCGCGCCTGGTGCGAAGATCGTTCAGAAGTTCCTGCGCCCCCGAGGTGCTATGATATCCCATGCGGCGCGCGAGCGGCCGCAGCGCCTCGGGATGGGTAGGGAGCGCCCACGCGGGCTGGTCGCTTTCGATGCGCAAGCGATTTTCCAGCCGCGCGATGAATTCGTATCCGTCGCGAAGAGCGGCGGCTTCATCGGCAGTGAGAAGTTGCAGCCCTTCGAGTTCCTGCAGCAGGTCACGGGTCGACCGCTTGCGCAACGAGAGATGCTGATAGCCATGGGCGAGAGCCATCATCTGGGCAACAAATTCCACGTCGACCAACCCGCCGCGTCCCTGCTTCAGATTCAGCCGCGATACGCCCTCGGCGCCGATTTCCAGTTCCATCCGCTTCCGCATCTGCGCGATCTCCTTGATCCCGACAATCGAGAGGCCACGCCCGAAGACGAACTCCTCGCGCGCGGCTTCGACTGCATCGCCAAGCTCGCGGTCGCCGGCGACGACGCGCGCGCGCACCAGCGCCTGGCGCTCCCAGACCGCGGAGCTCTGCCGATGATATTCGCGAAAACCCTCCAGCGAGGTGACCAGCGGTCCCTGATTTCCCGACGGACGAAGCCTCAGATCCAGTTTGTAGGCATATCCTTCGCGGGTGCGCGCCTCGATAATTGCGATCAGCTTCTGCGCGATGCGCGCGGCGATCTCGCGTCCGCGCATCGCGTCGCCCTCGTTCTCATAGACGAAGATCAAATCGAGATCCGAGTTGTAGGACATCTCGGCGGCACCGAGCCGACCCATCGCGATGCATGACAATTTCAGGGTCGGGGGAATCTCGAAGCGCGGAGCAACTTCCGCGAACGAAAGGATGAGCGCCTGGCGCAACACGGTTTCAGCCAGCAGCGTCAGTTCGGCCTCGACTTCGCGAAGTTCCAAATCGCCCGCGACGTCGGCGATCGCGATGCGCAGAAACTCCTGATGGCGAAAGGTTCGAATCGCATCGAGGCGCGATTCGAAATCCGCGGACGCATTCACCAAACCGGATAGCTCATGCTCTAACTCCTCGCGGCTGCGCCGGCGCCGGACGAGATCGGAGCGCACCAGCGTGTCGAGCATGTCGGGATGGCGAATGAACAGGCTCGACAAATAACTGCTGGATGCGAACAGGCTGAGCAGCACGCGGCGCGTGGCAGGATGCTGCTCCAACAGCGCGAGGAACGAGGTGCGCGCGCCAACCGCCGAGATGAAGTCGGTCAGATTGTGCAGCGCCAGATCCGGATCGGGGAGCCGCCCGATGTCATCGAGCAAAATCGGTCCGAGCGTTTCCAGCAATTCGTAACGGCGCGGACTCGCGGGCGCATGAGGACTGCCGCGCGCCAGAGTTTCGAGATTGTTGGAACTTTCCTTCGGATGGGCAAACCCGAGCGCCGCGAGGCCGCGCTCGCCCATTCCGCGATCGGACGCCGCTCGCCATGCAGTGTGCGCCAGATTGGAAACCTGAATCGGGCTTTCCTCCTCGCCACCGGCGAGGGTTTCGCGAAACTGATTCGCGACCAGTTCGCGATGTTTACGCAAGGTCGCGCGCAACCGCGCCAGCGCCTTGTCGCTGCTGCCCATCCGCAGCCGTACCGCCAGGCGGCGCAGGCCGGCGTCGTCGCGCGGGAGCGTGTGAGTCTGGAGTCCGGAAACAATTTGAAGTTTGTGTTCCGCATCGCGCAGGAAGATATAAGCCTCGGCGAGGTTCATCGCGCGCGTCGCGGGCAGGTAGCCGAAGTCGGCGAGCCGATCGAGCGCCTCCAGCGTCTTCTCGGTGCGGATGCGCGGATCGCGTCCGCCATAAATCAAAGTGAGCGCTTGCACGATGAATTCGAGTTCGCGAATTCCGCCGTGCCCGAGTTTGATATTGCGTTCGATCAAGTCCGGCGAGCGAAGTTCCGCCTCGACCTGATGTTTCATCGCGCGCAACTGACGCAGCGTGTCGAAATCGAGATATCTGCGATAAACAAAGCGGCTCAGTTCATCGAGCAACTGGCGCCCGAGCTCGAGCGAGCCGGCCACCGGTCGCGCGCGCAACAGCGCCGCCCGCTCCCACGTCTGTCCGAAGGATTGGTAAAAAGTCAGCGCGCCGTCGATCGGAACTACCAGCGGAGAATTGCGGCCGCCCGGCCGCAGCCGCATGTCGATCCGGAAGCACCCGGTCGAAAGAAGTTCGGTGATGATTTCGCCGATGCGCGCAGCCGCGATACTGCCCTCGCCGGGTACGGACGGATTGAAAATGTAGACCAGATCGATGTCGGAGCTGAGGTTGAGCTCGCTCGCGCCGAGCTTGCCCATCGCGAGGACGCAGAATTCCCGCGCCTCGCGTGCGCGTTCGCCGACCAGGCGCGTCGCCATGCCGAAGGCAGCCCGGATGCATTCGTCGGCGAGGCGCGACATCAGAAGCATGGTGTGCTTCACGTCGATTTGGCGGATCAAATCTGCAATCGCGATCTTGAAAAAAATCCGCCGCTTGAACTGCGACAGCTTTTGCGCGGCGTCGGCGCGGGTGCTCACCGAACTGAGATCGCAGCGCATCTCGGAGAGGATCGAATCGGCGGTTTCGGTGCGCGCCGCATCGAACATCCTTAGCCATTCGGAACCGGCCTGCGAAATTTCGCTCGATATGACTTCGGAAGCGCCCAGACAGAAGATCAGGTCGCGGGCTTTGCGGCGATCGGCCAGCGCCTCGCGCATCGAGGGCGGCGATTCCTCGGCAAGCTTCAGCAGCGTCGCGAGCGCAAGTTGTCCGTCTGCCGCACGGTCCTGCACCAGCTGCACCGCGCGCCGGGCAAGCGTCCCATCGTCGATGGTGATCTCGAGCTTGTGCGCGAGGCCGCTGAGCGCGGCGGGCAATCGCTTCACTGTCGCCATCGATCTCTAGGATAACAGACTGCACCAAAACTGATCTCAAAAAGCTGGGTCCGTTTAGAATAGAATCACGAGAGCAGGAGGCAACTGATGATCATCCTCTACACGACCGAACGCGACTATGCGTGGGGCACCTTGCGCTCCACTCACGCCTCGAAGACCAAGGTGGTGCTGGAAGAGAAGGGGCTGAAGTACCGCATCGAAAATCTGCCGCCGGGAAATCTGTGGAAGAAACCGCCCGAGATGCTCGCGCGTCATCCGCTCGGCAAGGTTCCTTACCTCGAGGACGACGGGCGCACGTTCTTCGACTCGACCGTGATCGGCGAATACCTCGAAGAACGGTATCCGAAACCCGCGCTGCTGCCGTCAGAGGTCATCGCGCGGGCGCGCGTTCGCGAGGCTGAGAATTTCGCCGATGAGGCATTGCTGATGGGCAGTGTGCCGCTGATCTGGATGCCCTACTGGAGCGATCCGGCGAAACGCGACGCCGCAGCGATGGAGCAAGGGCGCGAGATAATGCGCAAGCGCCATCTTCCTTATATCGAGAAACTTCTCGGCGAATCTGGTGGCGTCTATCTATGCGGAGATTTTTCGCTTGCGGATACGCCGCTGATGGCGCTCGCGATGGTGCTCGAGGTTGACAAGATGCCGTTGGGAGATTTTCCGGGCGTTGAGAAATATCTGACGCGACTGCGCGAGCGGCCGAGTTATCGCGCGATCAGCCCTTCAACAAAAGTGGCTGACGCCGCGGGGCGCTGAGGCTTAGGAAGACTGAGTCGAACGATGCGCAACGGCCGTGCGATGTCTCCTGAAATGATGATGCCTGACGCTGTGGTGGCGCGAGGGCGCGCTGACCTGCAGTAGCTGCGCAGGATACACCCGCACCGGAGGCGGAACGATCGCGGGCTCGCTCTCGATGCCGGGAAAGTACTTGTCCTCGTACTTGTGTACCTGCATCGCCGCAAGGAACTCTGCGTAGTAGTTCTTCACCGCGAATCCAAAATGCGGGCCGTTGTACGTCTTGAGTATCTTGCAGTAGTCGCTGCCGCACTGCTCGGCCGCGCGCGCGGTCCCTGCGGTGCCGTAGTTGTAAGCGGTGATGGCGAGCGGCCAATCGCCGAGCGTCTCATAATTCGAGCGCAGCAGTTTGGCGGCCGCCTCGGTCTCGCGGGTGGGATTGAGGCGGTCATCGTGACGGCCACGAATCGTCATGAAATGTTGGCCGGTGGCGCGAGTGAACTGCCAAATCCCGACCGCTCCCGCACTCGATCGCGCGCCGCGCTCAAATCCCGACTCGACCTGCGCGAGAGTGACCAACTCGACCGGCAACCCCGCCGTCTTGAAAATCTTTTCCATCGTGGGGCGATAGTATTTGCTGCGCAGCAGGCCCTCGCGGAAGCGCTCCTTGAGCCCCTCCTGCACGCGCAGGTTTTCGGCGGCGAGGCGAAGCGCGTACGGCGTCCGTCCTTTATACATCTCGGCGACGTGGCGTTCGTCGGCGCCGAGCGGTTCGCGCCCCGACGCGAGGCGCATCAGTATGTCGGCGTACTTGCTCTTGAGATAGGTGTTCGCGTAGTCGATTTCGTCGCGGCTAGGGCACCCGTCACCGGGCAAATGATAGACCTGATAAATCTTGTAGGCGTCATCGCGGTCGAGCAGTACAAAATCGCGATACGAATATGCGGTAAAGACATCGACCCAGAACTTTATTTGAGGCTCCAACGAAGACGGACGGGTGAAGGGCTCGGTCTCGGCGCGCGCACGGCCATGGCTTAGAGCCAAGGCCAACAGGCATGCACAGCCAGTGGCAGTCAGAATGCGCAAACACGTGCGCATCGGGCGATTCGTGCCAAGCAAAGTTTTTCAGTCTCCCCTATGAGCAAACCGGGAATTGTGCTCCCCACCCGGGATTGCTTATCGATAACAATGATACCCTCCTCTAGTCAACGAAGCATTGTCGAATAGAATCGCTTGACTAATGCTCAATTAGCGGACCGCAGGAAATTCACCTACTCAAATGCTCGCTAAATCCTCTTTATTAGTTTTGTTCATCGCCATTTTGGCCAGCGCCGCCGGATGCTCTCACAATGAGGCTGCGGCACCATCCCAGGATACCTTTAGCGTCGCATTGCTAACCCCGGGACCGGTCAGCGACGCGGGGTGGAACGCGGCGGCCTTCGACGGCTTGCAACTCATCAAGAAGACCCTCGGGGCGCAGACGGCGATGGTGCAAACCACTTCGCCGGCGGACTTCGAAGATGCGATGCGCGATTTCGCGTCGCGCGGGTTCCGCGTGATTTTCGCGCACGGCTTCGAATACACCGACACCGCACTAAAAGTAGGAAAATCGTTCCCGAAGACGTATTTCATCGTGACCTCCGGCAGCGGGTCCTCGGACAACGTTGCGTCGCTCACTTTCAAGATCGAGGAAGCCGCCTACGTCGAAGGGGTGCTGGCGGGCAAGATGACGAAAACGGGAGTGGTGGGTTGCATCGGTGGAATCGAGCTTCCCGCGATTCATCTTACCTTCAATGGATTCAAAAAAGGATTTCTGTCGGCGCGTCCCGATGGCCGTATGCTGTCGAGCTTCACCGGCAGTTTCGATGATGTGGGAGCGGCGAAAGAGGCGTCGCTGGCGCAAATCAGCCAGGGAGCGGACTTGTTGTTCCATAATGCTGATGCGGCGGGGCTGGGCGTCTTCCAGGCGGCGCATCAAAAACAGATTTATGCATTCGGCGCGAATCGCAATCAGAACGACATCATCCCCGATACCGTCCTTGCCAGCGCGGTGACCGATATTCCTCGCGCGTTTCTAAATCTGGCGACGCAAATCAAGGCGGGAAGTTTTCATCCCGGGATGCTTGAATTGGGGATGAAGGATGGCGAGGTGAATGTCGTTTACAACCCCGCCCTGCTCCCTAAGATTCCGACTGCCGCGCTGGATGCCGCAAAAGCCGCGGAGCGTGAAATCGTCGCGGGTGCAATCGATGTGACGAAGCTCGCCCGCCACTAGGCGCGCGAGCCTCGCGCATCAAGCGTCAAACTCCCATCGGCCTAATGGTGGTCCGCATGCGCTTCGCGTCCATGTTCCCAAGCATGCTCGCCACCGTTGTAATAACGCACTGCTGGCGGGCGATTGGGTACTCGGTAACCGGGCTCGTAGGCGTACCTCGGCGGATAGTAGGCTGGGCCGTACCGATAGGGCGCCGGGGCATAAGCATAGCCGGGTGAACCGTAGTATGCGGGCGGTCCAAAACATCCGCTGAGGACACCGACTCCGGCCACCAGCATTGAGGCTTGGAAGATTCGCAAGATTTTGGTTTTCATGATCGATACCTTCTATAGGATCATACGCATCGAGAGTGCCAGTTGATTCGGGGGTGCTATCGCCCTAGCGCCTTCGAGTAAGCTGATCAAAAATCATCAGCTGCGAAAGGTGGGTAATCCAAAAGGGTTGTATGGCTTACCGCGCGGCGTCGCAGCTCTTGCAATTGAGAATCATTCTCATTATCATAATTTTCATGATGAGCATGACCCGCAAGATCGTCACGGTTGCACTGGTCGCTGGATTCGTCGGGATGGCCGGTTTCGCGTCGGCCTCGCACGCCGATGATGCCCAGCCTCAGTTGACGTTCGCCAATGGACGCTTCGAACCCGCAGCTTTTAACGTCGCAGCCGGCACGCCCATCAGGTTGAAGGTGATGAATAATGGCGACGCGCCGATTGAATTCGAAAGCTTCGAGCTAAACCGCGAGCGCGTCGTACAACCAGGACGTAGCATCACTGTGCAACTGCCGAAGCTGGACCCGGGGCAGTATCATTTTTTCGATGATTTCCATCATGAAGTCGCGCAGGGAACGATCACCGCGCAGTAATCGAACTTTCAGCGTAGTCGCGTAGGCTCAACTCGCCGCGATCACAAACAAAAATTGCAAGTCAGCGCGAATGAGTGGCGATGCGCCGCATCGAAAAGATAGTGGCCGCAGGTGCGGTCGTGTTTGTACTGATGCAGCTGGTGCCGATGTCGAGAAGCAATCCGCCGATTACCCAGGATGTTGCGGCGCCATCGCAGGTCGAATCGATCCTCCGCCGCGGATGCTACGACTGCCACTCCAATGAGACGCGATGGCCGTGGTATGCGCATGTCGCGCCGGTCTCGTGGCTGGTGATTCGCGACGTCAACCACGGCCGCCAGCACCTCAACTTTTCCACTTGGGACAAATACGCCGACGATCCCGAAACGGCGATCCGAAAGCTCCGAAACATCGACAAAGTCATGCACAACGGTACGATGCCGCGCTGGTACTACCTGCCAGAACATTCTCAGGCACGACTGAGCGACGGCGATCGCGAACTCCTCGAGGACTGGATTCTTCAAGCGATCGCTGCCGAGGAGAAGCGCGAGCAGTCGCAACCATGAGTATGCGTCGAGACCCGGTAGTCCTCGCGCTGGCGATGGTAGCGGTGATGCTTGCATTCGCTTCGCGTGCCCGCGCCCAGGTAGATCCTTGGGAATTCGAAGTTTATCCATATGCGACCGAGGGACCCGGCGTGATGGAACTGGAGACCGACAATTCGGTGGTCGCCAATGGCCATAGCGTAGGCGGCGAGGGCACCGCCGCAGGCACCTTTCGCAGTCAGGGCATGTGGTACAACCAGTATGAACTTACCTACGGTTTGACGGATCGGATCGAGGCCGCGGCCTACCTCAACATGGCGCAGCCCTCTGGTCATGGCTACTGGTATGCGGGATCGAAGTACCGCCTGCGCGGCCATCTGTTCGACGAGGAAACCCTCCCGGTCAACCTCGGATGGTACGTGGAACTCGAATGGCACAAGACCCCACAGTTCGATAGCGACGAGTTGGAGGTCGAGCTGCGCCCGATCATCGAGAAAGACATCGGACGCTTTTCGCTGATGATTAATCCTCAGTTCGAAAAACCGATTTTCGTCGGCCCCAACAAGAACAAAGGCTTCGACTTCGGTTATGCCAGCGCTGTCTACTATCGATGGCTGCGCGAACTGTCACCGGGCGTCGAGTTTTACGGCGCCATTGGCAACATCGACGACAACGATCCACTTCATCGGCAGCAGCACTACATCTTTCCGGTTCTGTGGGGCGCGTTTTCCAACGGCATCGAGTACAACGTCGGTCCCGGATTCGGGCTGACCAGCGGCTCCGACCGGGTGATCGTCAAGTTCAATGTCGAGTTGGAGAAATACGTCGGCGCGCTTTTCAAATCACCCGACAATAGTTGGTTCTTTTGATGCCGAACGGTGCCGATTGTCGTCGCGCACCGCATGAATGGGGGAGGCGGGGAGCCTACGGCCCTGGTCCAGAGAGCTTTCAGCTCCCCGCTTTACGAAGCAATCTTTCAGCGACGGCTAGGGCACTGCGGCGCGTTTAATCTAGTCCTACAAATAAGATAGAACGTGCTACATTTAGTATAGTACCAACGTTGAGTCAATAGACACGTCTAAATTATTCATATCATGTCAGTATATGCATCGATAAGATAAACAGTGCGTAAACATGCCAAGATTGTTCCCCCAGTATAGTTCCTCCAAAGCAAATGTAGCATTTAAGTCACTGATAGACCTATGCAAACATCTTAAAATATGTTTATATGCTACTAAGATGGCGCAAGCGTGCAACAAGAGTGTACAGCAGTTCAAACGCGAGGAATTTGAAGGTGTTTTAGCATGCTTTGGCGAGCATGCCTGTAGCATGCCATCAACATCGCTGTGCAGCTTTTACCATCGGTGTGCGCGATAGTCTCAGGTGAAGGGGGAACTGTATGGCTACCATCCTGTTCGAAGGAACCGAGTTTGACATCGGGGCCGAATTAACCGCAGGGCGTGTGCTCGGCGCCGCATGCATGCGGTACGGCGATGCGGGAGATTTTTACCGCTTCAAACTTTTCGATGTCGACGGCCGCGAGCTCCAGCCGTCCGAACTGGTGGGCAAGCGCCGCCTCGCGCTGTGCGACGTTCGCAAGCTTCGCGTCGATCGCGCGCGGCCCGAGGTCGATGATTATCGACTCGCGGCGGGCGGCAAGTAGCCTCGCTCGATGCCCGTCGACGACGCGAGTTGATCGAGGTCACCATCAGCGCGGTTCGCTGCTCGAGATACAAACCTCACGGCCGTGGAGCCAGCAGGTCGAGTCGCGCTGATGCTGATCGCGGCGCAATGACTTGATCTCCTCGAAGTCGCGCGACGCGAGCACGCGCGCAACCTCAGCATCTTCGTCGCGGTCGATCGCGGTTACGCAAGGAAAGATACCGACCGACGACACTCCGCATGCCGCATAGCCGGTCCCGATTCGTGTCACGCCGATCATCATGCCGACCATCCTGCCGTTGAAAGTCCATCTGGACCGCTTCGGTTTGCCCTCGCGATTGCTGAAGCCTCTGAGTTGAATCAGCTTCGTCGTGATCAACGGAAACAGAAGCCGGCCCTTGGGTGACAGCGCGTCCAGCCACTTCGGGCTGGGGCGAGTCGCACCCGCATTGACAAAAATCACGTCTGCGGATTCCAGGTCTATCCCGAAACCATCGCCATGCACGACGTTTACAGTCTTTAGATTCGCGAGGTTGTGGATCGCGCGAGGCGCCAGTTCGTCGTCGATCTCAATCGCCGTCACGCGACCCCCGGGAGAAACCGCGTGCGCAATGATGGCGGTGTAGTACCCGGTCCCGCATCCGATATGCACCGCATGTTCACCCGGCTTCGGATCGAGCCAATCCAGCCACGAGGCGAGCGAGCCCGGATGCCCGTTATTCAGGAAGCGCTCGGGAAGTATTCCAACCAGGATGTCGTCATAGAGATGACGTGGATGAGCGTCGGCGCTGCTGACGTATCCGATTTTGCGATAGCCGGGGATCAGCAGCTTCCACGGACCGGGGCCGAGGAAGTTTTCCCGTGGCACCTTGGCGAACGCGCGTAGCAGACGCTTCGATCGAATCCCTGCTTTGCGTTTGAGCTTACGTGCGTACCGTTTGCGCGCTCCCGAGAGCTTTTCCATTGGCGCATCAATACCACCGCCAGTCATCATCGCAAAGGCTATCGGCGCGACTGAAAGTTGCGGCGCAAAAAAACGCGAGCGGGATGCTCGCGTGGACTCGGCTGCTTGTTCTCAAAATCGCAGCCATCCTGAAGGTTTGGTTAGATTACCTCAAACCTGTCGACGTTGACAAGATTTCGATGCCCGATCATCATTGCGCGCTCCTACGCGGAGTGGCAATCAGAATGAAAGCAAAAGCAGTAGGTCTCGATTTCGGTACCACCAACAGCGCGATCGCGCAGGTCGCCGAGGACGGTTCGGTCTCGCTCGCCGCATTTCCCGCGGGCCGCGAGCGCGCGCGCTCCGAAACGATGCGCTCGATTCTCTTTTTCGCCGCCGACCCGCATGGCGACGAGCCACGGCTATCGGTCGGTGATGAGGCGATCGATCACTACATCGCATCCGGCGCCAACGGCCGTCTCATCCAGTCGCTCAAATCATTTTTAGCCGATCGACTCTTCGACGAGACCAACATCATGGGCGATTTCTACTCGCTCGAAGATCTCATCACGCCGATCCTGAAGCGATTGCGCAAAGTTGCCGAGGATCAGTTCGGTGAGCTGCCGCTGAATCTCGTGGTCGGCCGCCCGGTGCATTTTTCCTCCGCGCAAAACGACGCCGACGATCAACGAGCGACCACGCGGCTGGCGGGCGCAATCCGGCGCGCCGGATGGAAGGAGATCACGTTCGAGTTCGAGCCGGTCGCCGCCGCCTATCACTATGCTTCGACCATCGCGCGCGAGGAGTTGATCCTCGTGGCCGACTTTGGCGGCGGCACCAGCGATTTCTCAATCGTGCGGCTGCTACCGCCGTCGCCCGCGCCCTCGCACGAGCGCTATGAGATCCTCGCCAACGACGGAGTCGCGCTCGCGGGCGATGCATTCGACGGCGAGATCGTCCGACGCCTGGTTGCGCCGGAACTCGGACGCGGCTCGCAGTACCGCTCGCCCTATGGTCAGGTACTGCCGATGCCGACCTGGTTCTACGCGCAGATGGAGCGCTGGCATTTTCTCTCGTTCCTCAAAGCGCCGAGCACGATGAACAAGTTGCGCGACCTCGAGCATCAGTCATTGGCGCCGGAAAAAGTCAGCGCGCTAATCCATATCGTCGAAAATGATCTCGGCTACCTGCTGTTCAAGTCGGTCGAACAAACCAAGCTCGCCCTCTCCGATGCGGAATCGACGCGGTTCCGCTTCGCGGATCACGACGTATTGATCCAAAAGCCAGCCACCCGCGAAGCATTCGAAAGCTGGATCGCACGCGAGTTGCGCGCCATCGCGGCGTGCGTCGAGCGCGTGCTTGCATCGGCCGAAGTTCTGCCCGCATCGATCGATAGCGTCTTCCTGACCGGAGGGTCGTCCTTTGTGCCGATCGTGAGAAGGATATTTGCGAAGACTTTTGGCGCCGAGAAGATCCGCACCGGCAGCGAATTCACCTCGATCGCGCGCGGCCTCGCATTGCGCGCCCTCGAAATCGCTCAGCCGTAATTGCGCAGCACCAGCTCCTTCGGATGCGGATTTAGGTAACGCCCTGAACGACTTTGTAGCCCTTAGAGGATGCGAAACCCGCACTAGGTTTCGTGCTTCCTGTACGTTTAAGGCCGGAAGTCTGAAACCTGCGTGAGCTTTCGACTCCTGGAGTTTCTCGCTGCAGGTTCAACGAGAACCTCATTCGTCTAGCCCCAACGACGGCGAGGCGGTGCGAAGCCGCTGACGAGCTTCAACCCAAGCACGGCAACTGTCGTACCCTTGCAGGTTCGCGAGACGATCGGCTAGGGCTTGATCGCTGACGCTTGCATTTTTTCGGCGCTCTTCGGCCGCCGCACGGCCCAACTGAGCGAGTAGTCCTATCTCGTAGTCTTGAATTTCGGAGCGTATTCGCTCGGGAATTGAATCGTCCACTTTCATCATCCTCACCTCCTGATGCCAATGTGCCTTGGTGCTCATCTAGCCGCAAGGGACTCCTGAATGCGAGCGATCGGCGAGAACTTAGAACGTCGAAGTCATTGGCTCAAGAGGTCCTCGCGTCCAGTTACTCACTGAGCGGCACCAGTCAGGGCGCTCTCCAGATCGGCTTTCCCTCCTTGTCGCGCAGTGCCAAAGCCGACCCGTCCTTGGTGGCCACTAACGTGGCGCGGGGCGTTTCCTTTTCGTCGAAGAGCCCTAATCCAGCGCCGGCGTTGTCGGCGGCGGCCGAAAGGTCAGCGCGCAGCGTTCCCTTTTCGTCGAAGAGCACTAACACAGGCCCGTCGTTACCCGTCCCTAGCTTAGCGCGCTGCGTTTCCCTTTTGTCGAAGAGTGCCAATACGGGCGAATCATTAGTGGCTGCTAGGGAAGCGCGCAGCGTTCCCTTTTCATCGTAGAGCATCACCGCGGGCCTGCTATCTAGCGCAATGCGCCGGTTTCCCTGTTCATCGACAATCGTGAGACTCCTAGCCACAAGCTCCTTTGCAGATGAATCGGCCGCGCGTGCCTCCCGCGTCCGAGGGGTCGGGCCGAAGGCGAGCAGCGCAAGGAGAAGAACGACCGTTGCCATCGCGGCTCGTTTCCAAAGCCTTAGTTCGCGCTCGAGCCGCCCGAGCCTTTCCCCCATAGCCTCAAGATCAGTCTGGTTCATGCTCCCCTCCTCGTGGCAAACGAGCGCGCGCTAAGCCCCCTCGCGGTTTTGTCAGATCGCGCGATGCGGGTAGCTGTCCGTCAATTGCGGCAGCTTCAGGCCCAGCGATTCGGCGCGCCGCTCCAGCACCGTCACATACATCTCGGCGATTTCCTGGTTGTCGCGCGCCTTGAGCCCGTAGCGGATGCAATCGTAGGTGAAGCCGCTGCCCGGAGGCCCGAAGAAGTTCACCGCGCGCGGAAGCCATTGCCGCAGCGCCGCCTGCACTTCCCTTTTGCCGAATTTACTGACCGCATCGCCGAGTAGCTCGGAGGCGAACACTTCGTGGTCGGCCTCGTCTTCCATGATCAGCTCGGCAGCGCGGCTATGCGGCGCGTAGCTCGATTCCTGGTAGTTGACGCCGATCATCATCAGCCCGGTCATGTCGAGTGCGAGCGCAGCCATCAGCAGGTCGATCTCACCGCTGGCTTTTTCGGCGAAGAAGCGCGGCGCTTCGAACGAAGGCGCTTTCATCAGCGGGAGCATCATGCGGTCGGCCGATTTCTCGCTGACGCCGAGCTCGGCGAGTGCGTGATAGACGAGGCGCGCGTGGGTGCTCTCCTCGACAATGTTTTTTTCGATGATCGGGCGCAGCTCGGGATCGTGGCAGGTCGTGAGCGCGCGCTCGTAGCCGAATGCGGTCAGCTTTTCCGCCATCGCATGCGCGGCGAGCAGGCGCACGAGGATTTTCTCATAGTGCGGATCGACGCGGCCGACCCGAAGATCGGCCGCACTTACTTCGCGTGGCGCATACTGCCGCCGTATCGGCATCAACGAAATTCCTTAGTGCGCGTTTCTCGAGGGCAGCACGACGGTTGCGCTACCGGGCGTAGTCTTCTCGCCCTTGGCATTCTCCAGCCAGATTTCGCAATCGACCATATGATGGCCGCCCTCCACATATTTCTTACTGACGCGGCCGCGACACACAACCTTCGAGCCCGGCTGATCCATCCCGCGATACTGCACGCCGAGTTTCTTGAGCCATCCGTGATTGCCCGCGAAGTCAGTCATCAGATGTCCGAGGAACGCATTCTTGAGCGCGCCATGCAGGATGACGCCCGGCAGTTTGTTCGCGAGCGCGAAGTCCTTGTCATAGTGGATTTGATAAAAGTCGCCCGACGCGCCCGCATACTTCACGAGCTGCTGCGTTGTAGGATTTTTCTCCAGCGGACCAATCTCGGTGCCGACTTCGACATCTTCATAATATCGCTGCTGCGTCATGTTCATGTCTCCTAGTAACGGATCGCGGTCGAGCGTTGCGTCACGCATAGCTCGCCGAACTGGTTGGTGTAACTGGTCTCGATGGTGATGAAGACCATCGGCCCGAGACGGCCTTCCGATTCGCGCAGGTCGACGAGCTTCGATTGCACGGTGATGCGATCGCCGGGGCGGATCGGCTGGAAGTATTCCCAATCCGAGCCGCCATCGAGGCCGCGGAATTCGGCGCCGAGACCCTTGAGCGAGACATTCGGGATCGGCGAGCCCATCGAGCGGCAGAAGGTCGGCGGCGCGACCGTCCCGCCGAAGACGTGGCGCGCCTCCTTCTCGTCATTGAACAGCGGATTGGGATCGCCAATCGCCTCGGCGAAGCGGCGGATCGCGCCGCGCTCGACATCATAGCTGCGCGCCTCGCCGGCCGTGCCAATTTGCTTGCGGGCTTCTTCGTCGACAACCTTGTTTGCCATTAATCTGATCCTCTGGTTGGATGCGATTTCTAATGTTCATACCACAGGCGTCGCAGAGCGTATAATCGGAGCAACGTCTAATCATCGGAAGAGGATTCATCATGGCGAAACTCAGCGCTGGCCAAATCACCGAGAACCTCAAGGCGCTCCCCGGATGGAAGCATCAAGGCGAAGCGATCGCGAAGCAGTACACCTTTAAGGGATTCATGGACGGGATCCGGTTCCTCAATCGGATCGCGGAGATCGCGGAGAAGATGGACCATCATCCGGACGTCACCATCAACTACAAGCGCATCACGTTCACGTTATCGACGCACGACCAAGGCGGCATCACCGAGAAGGATGTAAAGCTGGCGGAATCGATTGAGCGGGAGTTCAGCAAGCAAGCGTAATGTCGCCGTCGCCGTAATGTCGCGAGGAAGTGGAACCGCATCCGCCCTAAGCGCGTTGTACGATATGATGGCCGAGGCGCAGGAGGATGAATGATCTCAGGCAGGCGGATTTTCCTCGTAATCGCAATCGTCGCTATGGTCGCGGTCTCGATAAGGTCAGCGCGCGCCGCGGTTACCTCGGCGCCGGGGCTCGAGAAAGCGACCTTCGCCGGCGGATGCTTCTGGTGCATGCAGCCCGCGTTCAATCACATTCCCGGCGTGGTCGCGACGACGGTGGGTTATACCGGCGGTGACAAGCAGCATCCCACCTACGAGGAGGTTTCGGACGGCGGCACCGGGCACGCAGAATCCATCGAGGTCACCTTCGATCCGAAGAAGGTCACGTATCAGCAGTTGTTGAACGTGTTCTGGCACAATATCGATCCGACTTCGAAGGATCGCGAGTTCTGCGATGTAGGGCATCAGTATCGCACGGCGATTTTCTTTCATGGCGACGACCAGGAGCGCGCGGCGAAAGCATCGGAGAAAGAGATCGAGGAGACCAAGCCATTTAAGGAACCGATCGTGACTGAGATCGTTGCCGCATCAACTTTCTGGCCGGCCGAGGATTATCATCAAGATTTTTATCTGAAGAATCCGACCCATTATAAGTTTTATCGTTACAATTGCGGCCGCGATCAGCGCCTGCGCGAGCTATGGGGCGCCGCCAGCGGCGGCCACTAGGATCGTTTACCCCTTGCGAGGCACGTAATGCTGGACGCCTTGGCCGGCGCGATCGATCTCGCGAATCAGGTCCGCGAGGTCGCTTGGGTTGTTCACGAAATCGATCTCGGAAGTATCCACCACCAGCAGCGGCGCCTCGTCATAGTAGAAGAAGAAATCGCGATACGCGGTCGACACCCGCTCGAGATACTCGTAGCTGATGTCGCGCTCGAAATCGCGATTGCGTCGCCGCAATCGCTCCGCCAGAACGTCGATGCGCGCGAGCAGATACACCACCAAATCCGGCTTCGCCATCTTTGAATCGAGGAGCTTGTAGACCTGCTCGTACAAAACCAGCTCATCGGGCGCGAGGTTCAAATTGGCGAAGATGCGATCCTTCGCGAAGAGATAATCCGCGACGGTCGCCTGCTCCAGGAGCGGACGCTGCACCAACTCGCGCTGCTGATTATAACGCGTGAGCAGGAAGTAGAGCTGGACCGGAATGGCGTACTTTTCGGGATCTTCGTAAAAGCGCGCGAGGAACGGATTCTGCTCGCCGTCTTCCAGAATCAACCGCGCGTTCAGTTCGCGCGCAAGCACCTGGGCGAGGGTAGTCTTGCCGACTCCAATCGGGCCCTCCAGCGCGATATACGCGCGCCGCTCCATGAGGCCCTTGCGCTCGGGCTTCGGCTTCTTGGCCGGCGCCGGACGCCTGGGAGCCTCAGGAGGAGGCGTTGCTAGCGATGTTTCTTTGCGGCGGCGCGAAGTTTTTTCACCTCTGCATCTGATGCGCCCGCCCGCTCCATCAGATCCGCAGCGGTCGAATAGTCCGGCGGATTGCGGCGGATATAAACCTGCGCGAGCTCGATATTCGCGCTCTTGTTGTCGGGGTCGGCAGTCAGGACATCGTTGAGCAGCTTGAACGTCATGTCGGGGGCGCGGCCATTCCTGGCGGCCTCGTTAGCCTTGTGCATCACGGCGTCGGCGCCCGGATCCATCGGCTTCTGGGTGACCTCCGCGATGTACATGTAACCGGTAACCGCGACGCTGTAGGTCTTCACCGCGTCAACGTATTTTTTCTGCGCTGCCTGCCCATCACCTTGCTGCACGATGACCGGAATCGCCTGCTGGATATCGCCGAGCACGTGGTCGCGCGAATCCTTGGTCTTGGTCTCCTGCAATGCTGCTTTGAGGTCCTTCATCCCGGCGTCCGAATCGCCGCTCTTGACCTCGTCGAGCGCCTTGTCCGCTTGCTGGGTGAGCTGCGCGAGGAAGCGATAGTAACGCGCCTTCGCCATGGTCTTCTGATTGGTCGGATCCTGCTGCGAGGCGATCATGAATTCCTTGCCTGCCTCGTCGTAGTCGTGAAGATACTCATCGACACGCGCCAATGAGTTATGCGCATCGGTCAGGTTGGGATCTTCCTTTACGGCTTCGCGCAATTCAGTCTGCGCGCCCTTCAGATCGCGTTTTTCGAAAAGATCCTCAGCCGTGTAAAGATGCTTCTTCGCTGACGACTGGCATCCAGCGGCGGTCAACACGATGGCAAGTGCCGTCAGGGCAAGTGGGCGCGGAATTCCCCTCATCACAATTTTTCCTTCTATCGGGCTTCCGAAAAGCCCTTATTCAGCATTCTCAAATGACGGATGAGTTTCTATGCGGCGGGCGCAAATTGTCAAGCGCACCTCGGCAACGCCGAGGTGCGTCCTGAGCGCTTCGCGAAGGACCTCGCATGAGATTTTCGGCGGATGAAATGGAGCTCGTCGCGAGGTGCGCCCTGAGCGCTTCGCGAAGGATCCCGAGCGCGATCCTTCTGCATATGAAATGACAGGAGGTACGAGGGATCTCAGTCGGCGGTCATCGGCAGCGGAAAATGCACTCGCTCCTTGGCGACGCTCAACAGCTCGACCTCGGCGCCGCGATTCTTGAACGCGCCGATGATCTCCTCGACCAGCCATTCCGGTGACGAGGCGCTCGCGGTCAACCCCAACGACTTCACGCCAGCCAGCATGTCGGGCTCGACATCCGCCATCGAATCGATGAGGAACGCGCGCGCGCCACGAGTCCTTGCGACCTCGACCAGCCGATTCGCATTGGAGCTTTGCTTGGAGCCGACGACCAGGATCGCCTCGCTAAGCTGGACCAACTCCTTCACGGCGTTCTGCCGATTCTGGGTCGCATAGCAGATGTCGTCGGTCTTCGGCGTCGCCATCTTGGGGAAGCGGCGCTTGAGAATCTCCAGAATGTCGCGGGTGTCATCGATGCTGAGCGTGGTCTGCGTCACCGCGGCGACGCGTTCGGGATCGGGAAGCTGAACTTTTTCGGCTTCCTCGACGCTTCCTACCAGGACAACTTTGCCGGGCGCGACCCCTACCGTGCCCTTCACTTCCTCATGACCCGCGTGGCCGACGAGCACCACCGTGCGGCCCTCGTTGGCATAGCGCTCGACCTCGAGATGGACCTTCGTCACCAGCGGGCAAGTCGCATCGATGACGCGCAGGCCGCGATCCTTGGCGCGATCCCATTCGCTGGGCGCGACGCCATGAGCGCTGAAAATCACGCGCTGGCCTTCGGGAACCTCCGCGAGGGTGTCGACAAAAATCGCGCCCTCCTGCTCGAGGGCCTCCAGTACGAAGCGGTTGTGCACTATCTGATGGCGCACATACAAAGGACGGCCGTAGGCGCGCAGGGCGCTGCGAACCGCTTCAACCGCACGATCGACTCCGGCACAAAATCCACGGGGCTCGGCGAGAATGATTTTTTCAACCACGGTTTGGCCTAATGGCATTCCTTGAGGAGATATAGAAGCCTGTCCGAGAGGTCAATAAGCCTACAAATTATACTTGATGCAGAAAGTAGCCGCTATTTCGCCGCATGTGCATGCGGTGGGTGCGAAGTTTGGCATCCGATCCACACCTCGCCGCCTTCGAAATGCTCCTTCTTCCAAATCGGCACAATTTCCTTCAGCCGATCGATGGCGAAGCGGCAGGCCTCGAACGCCTCCGCGCGATGCGGGGCAGACACTGCGATCGCTACCGAGGTCTCGCCTATTTCCACCACGCCGATACGATGCGTGATCGCGATGCGGGTGATCTCCCATCGGCGACCCGCCTCCTCGGCGAGTTTGCGAATCTCCGACAGCGCCATCGCCTCGTAGGTCTCGTACTCCAGACGCAGCACCTGGCGCCCGACGTTGTTCTCGCGGGTGGTGCCGACAAAGGTGCAGATCGCGCCCGCCGCGGGGTCGGCGACCGCCGCTTCGAGGAGGGCGACATCGACATCATCGCGGACAATTTTGATGGGGCCAATCCACGGAGGAGCATCGGAGCCACCGCTGACCGGTGGAATGAATGCGATCTCGTCGCCCGAATGCGGGCGATAATCGTCGTCGACGTATTCCTGGTTGACCGCGAAGCGGACCGCATCGCGGTGGCCCTCGAGGGCTGGGAATTCGGCCTTCAGTCGCGCCCAAATCTGCGCGACCGTGGCATCATCGGAAAAGTCGCGCGTCAGCTCGGGCGTTCCCGCGCGCTCGCGCAGCGTTGCGAAGAGTCTGATCGTAAGCCGGTTCATTTCGGATTCGCCAAGGGATTTGCCAAGTCGACCAAATGGCCAAGCTCGGGGAGGATCAATTTTTCCATGGCGAGGCGGCATCCGCCAGTCGAGCCGGGCAGCGCCGCGAGGAATTTTCCATTACACATCCCGGCAATCGCGCGACTCGCGAGCGCAGCCGAGCCGATATCCTGGTACGACAACATCCTGAACAACTCGCCGAACCCGGGAAGCTCGATGCTGAGCAGCTTCTTGACCACATCGGCCGTGCAATCGCGTGGCGCGACGCCGGTGCCACCGGTAACGATCATCGCATCGAGGTTTGCGAGGTTCTCAACGATAGTGGCCGCGATCACGTCGGCCTCGTCGCGCACGACGCGGTAGAAATCCACGCGATGTCCCGCGGCCTCGAACATCTGTTTGATGGCTTGCCCGCTCTTGTCGTCCTCGGGCGTGCGCGTATCGCTCGCCGTCAGCACCCCAACCTTCAGATTGGTGCGCGCGTGCCGTTTATGTTCCTGTACACTCACCCACCCAACCTTTACATTACCGAAGCGCTTAGAAAAGTGGCGATGTTTCAGGTTCGATGAACCGGCTAAAAACCATCCTCCAGCCCAAGCTGATTCTTCTCCTCGTCGCGATCGTCGCGCTGATCGTGCTCGGACGCCACTTTCACCTCGGCGACGTTTTCGCCGCGATGCTCGATCGCATCCGCGGCTTGGGCGCGCTTGCGCCGGTGCTCTTCATCATCCTGTATATCGTCGGCGCGATTCTGTTTGTGCCCGGGTCGGTCCTCACCATCGGCGGCGGCGTGCTGTTCGGCCTGCTATGGGGCTCCGTCTATGTCTCGATCGGCGCGACGATCGGCGCCACTGCCGCATTTCTGATCGGCCGCTACCTGGCGCGTGATTGGGTGCGCCGCCAACTGGAAGGCAATCGCAAATTCGCAGCAATCGACAAGGCGGTCGGGCGCGAAGGATGGAAGATGGTCCTGCTGACGCGCCTCTCGCCGGTGTTTCCATTCAACCTGCTCAACTACGCCTTCGGACTGACTGCAGTGACGCTGCGCGATTATTTCTTTGCGACATGGATCGGAATCCTGCCCGGCACCGTGCTGTACGTTTACCTCGGCTCGCTCGGCGGCAATCTCGCGACTGCGGGAAAATCTCATCACACGGCGGCGCAATGGGCGCTCGACATCGTTGGCCTCGCCGCGACGGTGGGCGTCGCGGTTTACGCGAGCCGCCTCGCCTCGCGCGCCCTCAACGAAAGCGCTCAGCTCGACGCCACTTCATAGGAGAAATTCCGATGGCACATGAGGCGCTGGCGATAGCGCCGCCCGACGAGCACAACCAGCGGCTGCTCGCGAGCGTGCGGCCCGATGGATGGAAAAATCCCACGCCGGCGCCGCGCTACAACATGGTGGTGATCGGCGCGGGCACCGCGGGCCTCGTCACGGCGGCGGGCGCGGCAGGTCTGGGCGCGAAGGTTGCTCTCATCGAGCGCGACCTGATGGGCGGCGATTGCCTGAACTTCGGATGCGTCCCCTCGAAGGCGCTGATCGCCGCGTCGCGCGTGGCAGCCTCCGCGCGCGATGCGAAACGCTTCGGCGTCATCGTGCCTGAAGGCGTCCGCGTCGATTTTCCCGCGGTGATGGCGCGCATGCGCACGCTGCGGGCGGACCTCGCAACTAACGATTCGGCTGCGCGCTTCAAGAGCCTCGGCGTCGATGTGTTTCGCGGAGCAGCGCGATTCACCGGCCGTGACAGCATCGAGGTGGAAGGCGCGACGCTGCGCTTCTCGCGCGCGACCATCGCGACCGGAGCGCGCGCGACTGCGCCACCGATCCCGGGCCTCGCCGAGGCCGGCTATCTAACCAACGAAACCATTTTCTCGCTGGATGAACTGCCGAAGCGGCTAGTGGTGATCGGCGCCGGTCCCATCGGATGCGAGATGGCGCAGGCCTTTCGGCGCTTCGGCTCCGAAGTAACGATGCTCGAGGTGATGCCGCAAATCCTCATCCGCGAGGATCGCGACGCCGCGAAGTTGATCGAAGCAGCGCTGATTCGCGACGGCATCCGCATTGTGACGAGCTGCAAAATTGAGCGCATCGAGAAGCGCGGCAACGAGAAAGTTTTGGTCACGGATGATGGCGCGGGAGCGAAGGAAATTGTGGCGGATGAAATCCTCATCGGCGCGGGCCGCGCGCCCGCGGTCGAGGGCCTCAACCTCGAGGCCGCCGGCATCGAGTACGATCACACTGCGGGCGTGAAGGTTAACGACTATCTGCAAACGACAAATCCGCACATCTATGCGGCCGGCGATGTCGCCACGCCATACAAATTCACCCATATCGCAGACGCGACCGCGCGCATCGTCATTCGCAACGCCTTGTTCTTCGGCCGCGCGAAAGCGAGTGCCCTAAGCATTTCGTGGTGCACCTACACCGATCCGGAAATCGCGCATGTGGGGATGTACGCGCAGGAAGCCGAGAAGCGCGGACTCAAGGTCACCACCTTCACGCAGGAATTCTCAGGGGTCGATCGCGCGGTCCTCGATGGCGAGACCGACGGCTTCGTGAAAGTCCACGTCGAGCAGGGCACCGACAAGATTCTTGGCGCGACCATCGTCGCTACTCATGCGGGCGATCTGATCTCCGAGATAACCACTGCGATGGCCGCGAAGATGGGGCTGGGGAGCATCGCCAATGTCATCCACCCGTATCCGACTCAGGCCGAGGCCATCAAAAAGGTAGGTGACGCTTACAACCGCACGCGCCTGACGCCCTTCGCCAAGCGCCTTTTCGAGCGCCTCCTCGCCTGGAGGCGCTGAACCTACTTTTGTTTTACGCTGCCGCTAGCGCGGAATATTGCCGGGGCCAAGGAATGGAGGTTTGACCTCGCTGAGGGTTACGATTTTCCACGAGCCGCCGTCGCGCCGCAGCATATAGTAGGCGCGCACTCTCTCGAGTACCGAATTGTCAGCCTGATAGCGCGTGACATCGGAGAGAATCATCCCGAGATTTTCTCCCAGCGCCCACGCCTCGACGTGATCGATGTCCGAGCGCGCCCATCCGCGCGCCTTGAGCGCCGTCATGGTGCGGCGAAATCCGTTTCGATAGGCATCGTCGTTCGCGATCGCTACGAGTCCTCGCTCGCCCGAGACGATTCCGCGTGAATTGGCGAAGCAATCGAAGAAGCCTTCATCCTCGCGATTGAAGACGTCGATGTAATGGCGATAAAAGCTTTCCAACTCGCGCGCGATTTCTTCCGAGGTGCGCATGCTAGTCACGTCGCGGTCATTTCGAGTTCTCGTCGAGTTCTCGCGAGCCGCCGATCAGTCGTTGCTCAGCAGTTTCTGGATGCTCTCGAGGTCGTGGCGCATCTCGGCCAGCGCACGGCGCGTCTCGAGGCTCGCAGCCGGCGCTTTCGATGGCTCCGCGCTCTTTTCCGACACGATATCGATATTGGCGGGATCGATGCCGTTTTCGCGGATGTACTTGTTGGCGCCCGCAATCGTGAAACCTTCCTGATGGAGCAGGCGCTTGATTAGCTTCAGCGTCTCAATATCGCGCGGCTGGTAGAAGCGATGTTTGGAGCGCGCGTGCTTGGGCTTGAGGATTTGAAACTGGGTTTCCCAGAAGCGCAGCACGTAGGCCTCGACGCCGATTACTTTGGCCGCCTCGCCGATCTTCAAGCCGCGCTCGTCGGCAGATGAATCCGCGGCTGCGGCCTTGGGCTTTTTGGCTTCGGTCTTATCTCGGCGGCTGGTTCGATTCATGAGCGCGGCTTCTTGCCGTTGTTGTTGACCAGCTCTTTGAGCACCTGGCTGGCCTTGAACGAAAGCACGCGGCGCGAATCGATGGTGATGGGCTCGCCGGTCTGAGGATTGCGGCCGCGGCGCGATTTCTTCTGATTTACCACAAAGCTGCCGAAGCCCGAAATCTTGACCTTGCCGCCATCGCACAGACCATCACGAATAATCGTGAAGATTTCTTCGACGACCGTCCCGGCTTCCTTCTTGGAATAGCCCACCCGCTCGTAGATCAAGTCCACGAGATCGGCTTTGGTCATGCTCCGCGGCGTACTTGGCCCCACTGAACCGCCGTTGTGAGCACGCCTACTTTACTGCCTCAGCTCAGCACCCAATCTCGTCCGCGCGGCTTCGACCAAGGCCGAGTGAACGCGATTTACCTCCTCATCCGTAAGCGTGCGATCCTTGGCTCTGTATGTCAGAGCCAGTGCGACACTCTTTTTTCCCGAAGCAACAGACTGTCCCTCGTACACATCGAAAACCGCGACGTCCTCAAGCAAATCGCTGCCGAGCTCACGTATCGTCTTCACCACCGTGGCGGCCGGAAACTCGCGATCTATGACCAAAGCCAAATCTCGCCGCACCGCCGGAAAACGCGGCGGTGGCTCGATCGTCGCGCGCGGCGTGAAACCATAGGCTTTGAGTTTTTCCAAGTCAAGTTCGCAGACCACGCACGGCTCGCCGAGGTCGCGCTCCATCGCCTCGCGCGGATGAAGTTCGCCGAGGTAGCCGATGACGTTGTCGTCGAGCATGACCTTCGCGGCGCGGCCGGGATGCAGAAACTTGAGTTCTCCGTTGGCTGGAGGATGGAAACTGACGCGCACGCCGAGGCCCAATGCGCCGAGGAAAACTTCCAACACGCCCTTCATCGTAAAGAAGCTCGCTTTGATGGCCGGCTTGCCGACCTCGGCGAGCGCGTAGTCGCCATAGCTGAGAGCGGCCAGCGCGACTCGTTCAACCGGCGCGCCGCCCTCGAGCGAGTAGACCTTCGCCATTTCGAATGCGTGAAAATCCGCCGCCTGCCGATTGAGATTGAAGCGCAGCGCCTCGATCAGCGCGGGCACTATCGAGCGGCGCATCTGGCGCAGCTCCTCGGAAAGCGGGTTCTGCACCCGAATCGGCTCGCCGGTCGCAATGCCTAGGAACTTGTCGTTGTCAGACGGCATCGCGAACGCGAGGGTGTCCATTTCGGTGAAACCCGCGCCTTGCACGATCTCGCGCGCGCCGCGAAAGAACTCGCGCTCGCGATTGGGTGGCGAATACGCGAGCTGACGCGCCGGCAGTTGCGCAGGAATGTCCTCCAAGCCGGTCAGCCTCGCTACTTCCTCAGCGAGATCGGCGGGCTCATTCAAATCGGAACGATACGGCGGCGGCACCACACTGAGAAGATTTTTTCCTTGCGCGCTCTTCTTGACCGTGGCGCCAAGTGCGAGGAGACGCCGCCGCACCTCGGGCGCGGGGATCTCGACGCCGAGCAGCGCCGCGAGTTTTTTCGGATCGAGCGTGATCTCGCGCGGCGCCGGCGGACGAACATCGTAATCAACGACCGAACCTTCCTCGCGAGCCGCGGCGCTTTGGTGCAAGAGATCCGCGACGCGGAACAGCGCCGCAACTTGCCCCATCCGATCGACGCCGCGCTCGAAGCGATAGCTCGCCTCGCTGCGCAGACCGAGGCGACGCGCGGTGCGCGCGACGGTCATCGGCTCGAAGTAGGCGCTTTCGAGCAGGATGGTAGTGGTCGAATCACTGACCTCGGAATTTTGTCCGCCCATGATACCAGCGATCGCCAGCGGCTTATCGGCGTCGGCGATCAGCAGGTCATCGGGAGCGAGTTGGCGCTTCTCATTGTCCAGCGTCACGAACTCGCGTTCGTCACCGGCGCGCCGCACCACAATTTTGCCGCCGGAAATTTTCGTCAGATCGAAAGCGTGCAGCGGCTGCCCGAGTTCGAGCATCACGTAGTTGGTCGCATCAACGACGTTGTTGATCGAGCGCGTGCCGCATAATTCGAGGCGCCGCTTCATCCACGCCGGCGAGGGACCAATCTTGATGCCGGTCATTTTGAGCGCTGCGTACCGGGGACATAGATCGGGCGCGGCCATCTCGACGGCGAACGCCGCGTCAGCTCCGGGACTACTGTCACGGCTACCGATCTTGATTGACTTTAGTCGCGGCTGCGTGAGCCGAACGTCGAACAGCGCGGAGACTTCGCGCGCGAGTCCGAGGATCGAGAGGCAATCGCCACGATTCGCGAGCACGGCAACATCGAAGACCACCTCGTTGAGCCCGAGGTAATCGGCTAGGGGCGCGCCCAATGGCGCGTCGAGCGGCAGCGACAGGATTCCCGCATGCTCAGTGGAAAGCCCCAGCTCGCGTTCCGAGCACAACATCCCCTCGGAACGGACGCCGCGGATGACGGCGGCCTGCAGCGGAGGCTCCTTGCCGAGTTTCGCGCCGACTCGGGCGAGTGCGGCCGTCATTCCGGCCTGTACGTTGGGCGCGCCGCACACGATGGACAACTTCTCCGACCCGCTGTCGACTTGGCACAGGTGCAGGCGGTCGGCATTGGGGTGCTTCTGGACGTCGAGCACGCGCGCGATGGTGACGCCTTCAAAGCTCGGCGCGAGCCGCTCGATATTCTCGACTTCGAGACCACCGAGGCTGAGTCGGCGCGAGATTTCCTCGACGCTCGCATCGACAGTGACGTACTCGCGCAACCACTGGAGAGGAAGTTTCATTGCGCGCCTCCACTCAAAGCCGGGAACTGGTTCAGGAAGCGGATGTCATTTTCGATGAACAACCGCATGTCGTTGACGCCGAGTTTCAGCAGCGCGGGACGCTCGACACCGATGCCGAATGCGAACCCTTGGTACGCTTCTGGATCGAGTTTCACCGCGCGCAACACGTTGGGATGAATCATTCCGGCGCCGAGAATCTCAGTCCATCCGGTGTGCTTGCATACGCGGCATCCCACGCCCTTGCACAGGATGCAGCTCATGTCGACCTCGACGCTCGGCTCGGTGAAAGGAAAATAGCTGGAACGAAAGCGCACGCCCACATCGGATCCAAAAAGCGCACGAATGAAATCGCTCAACACACCCTTCAGATGCGCCATCGTGACCTTGCCGGTCGTGTCGACCATGAAGCCCTCGATTTGGGTGAACATCGGCAGTCCGCGCACCGAGACTTCGTCGCGCCGAAAGCAGCGCCCCGGGCATACCACGGCGAGCGGAGGCTTGCGCTTCTCCATCACGCGGACCTGTCCGTTGGACGTATGCGAGCGCAGCAGCAGGCCGCCGTCGACGGTAAAAGTATCCTGCATCTCGCGCGCAGGATGGTCGGGCGGAAAGTTGAGCGCCTGGAAATTGTGGAAGTCGTCCTCGACGTCCTGCGTCATTTCGATTTCGAAACCCATCGAAACGAAGATGTCGAGCATCCGCTCGAGCATTTGCGTGACGGGATGGATCCGTCCGCGAGGAATGCGCATCCCCGGCAGCGTCACATCGAGGCGCGCTTCGGAGAGTGAGCGCTCCAGTTCGGCGCTCTTGAGGGCCTGCTTGAGATGATCGATACGTGCCTCGACCTCGCGCTTGATCTGGTTGATGAGCTGGCCGATGGCCGGGCGTTCCTCGTTGGGAACGTTGCGCATCCCGCGCATGATCTCGGTGAGCTCGCCGGAGCGGCCGAGGACGCGCACGCGCACAGCTTCGATTTGTTCATCGGTCGCGGAGTCCGAGAGCTCGCTCATCGCGCGCCGTTTTATTTCTTCCAGTTGTTCTCGCACTCGTCTCTCTCCAAGAATTCGTGCTGCTCCACCACCGCGCGCGCGGCCCTCACCCCACAAGGCGACATGAATGTCGCCCTGTGTCCTCTCCCATTTTGTTGCGGCTGACCGAGCCAGCCACAATGGGAGAGGAAAGAAAAAACCATGTGGCGATCGCCACATGGTTTCAAGGTGCGTATCCGAAGGAGGTTTGCTCAGGCCGCTTCTTTCAGGCCGAGCGCATCCTTCGCGATGCGCACCAGCTCGGTAAACAAACTATCACGCTCGAGCGCCAGCAGCGCGAGCATCTTGCGATCGATTTCCACTCCGGCCTTGCCCAGCCCATCGATGAAACGGCTGTAGGACATGCCGAACTCGCGCGTTAGCGCATTGATCCTCGCGATCCACAGTGTGCGGTATTCGCGCTTGTTCTGTTTGCGATCGCGATAGGCGTAGGTCAGGCCCTTTTCGAAAGTGTTGCGGGCCTGCTTATAAAGTCCGCGTCCTCCGACGAATCCGGAGGCGAACTCGAGTTGTCGTTTATGGCGGCGGCGGGTTTTGGGTCCGCCTTTGGCGCGAGGCATCGGTCGTAGTTCCTTATTCTAGATTTCGCAGCGGAAAGTATACGTAATCCTACAGGTATGGGGTCAACACCTTAATCTTGTAGGCCTGCACGTCGGTCAGCACGCCGGCCTGGCGCAGATGACGCTTCTGCTTGCGATTCTTCGCCCATGCGTGATGGCGAGCGTAGGCCTTCTTGTGTTTGACCTTGCCGCTGCCGGTAACCCGAAAGCGCTTTGCGGCAGCGCGATTTGTCTTCATCTTGGGCATGTGGGCCCGCCTCTCTAAAAAAATTTACTAGCGCGGCGTCAGCAGAACCGACATGTTGCGACCCTCCATTCGGGGGAGGCTCTCGGGCGCCGCAACGTCTGTCACCGCCAGAATGATCTTATCCATCAGAGCGCGACCGAGTTCCGGATGGGTAATCTCACGTCCGCGAAAGGAAACCGACAACTTAACACGGTTGCCGTCCTCAACAAAGCGCCTGATGTGCTTTACTTTGAAGTCCACATCATGGGTATCGGTGCGCGCGCCAATCTTGACTTCCTTGACGGTGCTGGCGGTCGAGCCCTTTTTCGAGTCGTGGGCCTTCTTCTTCAGCGCGTAGCGATACTTGTCGAAGTCGGTGATACGGCACACCGGCGGATTTGCCGTGGATGACACCTCGACCAAATCCAGCCCCTTCGATTCGGCCACGCGAATAGCCTCGCGCAGACCGAGGATACCGACCTGCGAGCCGTCGACGTCGATGACGCGGACTTCCGCGGCACGGATCTGTTGGTTGACCTTGATCGCCGGTTCTCTCGATGGCGGGGTTCTGAAATCTCGACGAATAAAGCACCTCCTGCGGCTATCGCCGCGTCGTAAATTTAATCATGCGGGGAGCGGCTCAGCCTTGAGGCGCTCCATCAATGCTTCGATGGACATCGTTTCGTTCTTGTTGCCGCGCAGTAGTCTGACTGAAACCGAACGCGCCTCAGCCTCGCGCTCGCCGACCACGATCATGTACGGGACTTTCTGCATCTCGCCGTCGCGCACCTTGAAGCCCAACTTCTCGTTGCGAATGTCGGCCGTCGCGCGATACCCCGCCTTCTTGATGAGGTCCGCGAGTTCGTTCGCATAGCCCTCGACCTTCTCACTCAGCGACAGCACGCGCACTTGCTCGGGCGCGAGCCAGAACGGCAGCACTCCGCCGGTATGCTCGATGAGGACGCCGATGAAGCGCTCCAACGATCCGAGGATCGCGCGATGGATCACGACTGGGCGCTCCTCGGCGCCGGAGCTGGCGGTATACGTAAGCCCGAACCGTTCCCGCGCTGCGTAGTCGAGCTGGATCGTTGCGACCTGCCACTTACGCTTGAGCGCATCGGGTACGTAGATCTCGATCTTCGGTCCGTAGAATGCGCCCTCGCCCGGATTAATCTCCCATTTGAAACCGTTGCGGGTAAGCGAATCGCCGAGTCGCGCCTCGTTCGTGCGCCAGTCCTCTATCGTGCCCATATGATGTTCGGGCATTGTCGCAACTTTGAATTCGAGGTGATCGAAGCCGAGCGCCGAATAGACGTCTTGGACCATGCGCAGGTTTAGGTCGACCTCCGATTCGATCTGATCCTCGGTGCAGTAAACATGCGCGTCGTCCTGAACCAGTGAGCGCACCCGATCGAGTCCGTGGAGGGTGCCCGAGCGCTCGTTGCGATGGAGCCGGCCGAAATCGGCGAACCGAATCGGCAACTCCCGATAGGAGCGCTTTTCGGAGCGATACATGATGTGGTGCCCCGGACAGTTCATCGGCTTGACGCCGTAGCCCACGCGCCATCCCTCGGGACTGGTATCGACGACATTGCCGCGATCGCTTTCGGGGTCGGGAGTCAGGAACATATTCTCGCGAAAGAATTCCCAATGGCCCGAAGTATTGAACAACTCGTTGCGGAAAATCTGCGGCGAGATGACCTCGGTGAATCCATAGCGCGCGTACAACCGGCGCACATATGCGAGCAGCTCGTTATAAATCGTTGCGCCACGCGGTAGGAAAAACGGACTCCCCGGCGATATCGGATCGAAGAAGAACAGCCCCATCTCGCGCCCGAGCTTGCGATGGTCCCGCTGCTTCGCCAGCTCGACCAGCTTCAGATGCTCTTCGAGCGCTTCCTTGTTCGGGAACGAGGTGCCGTAGATGCGGCTGAGCATCGCGTTATGCTCATCGCCACGCCAATATGCGCCCGCGACGCTGGTCAGCTTGAATGCCTTGATGTAGCCGGTCGAGGGAACGTGCGGCCCGCGACATAGATCCATCCAGTCGCCCTGGCTGTAGATGGAAACGGTGTCGTCGGGAATCCCCGCGATGATCTCGACCTTGTACTTCTCGCCGAGCGCGCGGAATTTTTCGATTGCCTCGGCCTTCGGCAGCATCGAGCGATACACGCGCAGGTCGGCCTTGGAGAACTCCTTCATCTTGGCTTCGATCTTCGGCAGATCGTCGACGGTGAAGGGCGTCTTGGGCGCAAAGTCGTAAAAGAATCCGTCCTCGATGACCGGGCCGATCGTCACCTCGGTGCCGGGATAGAGCGCCTGCACCGCCATAGCCATCAGATGCGCGGTGGAATGCCGCAGGACATCGATGCCCTCGGCGCTGTCGGTCAGCACCGGCTCGATGGTGGCATCGCTCTCGAGCGGGATGCTCAAGTCGAGCACCTTGCCATCGATCTTCGCCGCAACGATATCGCGGATCTTGCGCGGCCCGTCGAGCAGCACATCACGAATGCGCGTGCCTCGTTCGACGGAGCGGCTGGCTCCATCCACTGTTACCGTGATCTGGGAACTCATTTAGAAGAGGTGCGATGCACGATGGCAATCAGCGGACTGAGGCGCGTCATGATCGTGAAGATGCGGACGCGAAGCGCGGCGGTGAAAAGGGCGGATGAATCACGACGCTATTGTAGCGAAGATCGGGTGGAAGGTGGTAGGCACGGGCGGGATTGAACCGCCGACCCCTTCCGTGTCAGGGAAGTGCTCTCCCGCTGAGCTACGTGCCTTTGGATGCGAATATGGGGTCAGACGAAACAAGCAGCCCAAAGCGGTAACAAAATTCCGCAAGGGGGGCAACCAAGTGCCGAATTCGTAGCCAACTGCCGATGAGTGGCCGCTGCTGCGGATGCCGCACAAACCACGCATCTGGTATGCTGCGCCCCGACGATGGATCGCGAGCGCATAATTCAGGTTTTCTTCTTTGGCTTCCTGGCCCTGATGGCATACGAACTGTATGCGCTGCTCGATCCGTTCCTGATGCCGATCGCATGGGCCATCCTGCTCGCCTTCATGGTCCATCCGGCGCAACTTGAACTGCGCAAATTCGTCAAGAGCCGGACCTGGACGGCGGTCATCATCACTATCGTGGTCGCGACCGGCGTCATTCTGCCCGCGATTTGGCTGTCGGAGCGTCTCGTGAGCGAGGGGCAGAATCTCTACAACCAGGCCAACGAGTTCGTAAAGAACGGGGGTGCGCAGAAGATCAACGAGTGGATCCAGAGGTCCCCCTACCTCGCGCCCCTGCTGAAACGTTATGCGGGTCCCAGGGGTTTCGACGTCAATACCGACGTGCCGAAATTTTTTGTGCAGGGTGCGCAAGGCACCAGCGAGTACCTCATCAAGAACCTCACCGGCGTCGCGAAAAATGTCGTCTCGGTGGTGATCGATTTCGGCATTGTGCTGATGATTTTTTTCTACCTGCTGCGCGACGGTGAGGGCTATTACCGTTCGCTGCGCGAACTGACGCCGCTGCACGACGACGATAAAGCAGTGGTTTATGACACCCTAACCACGACCCTGTCGGCGGTGATGCGTGGCTTGCTGCTGACCGCGCTTATCCAGGGAGTGGCGATCGGCATCGGGCTGCTGGTCACCGGGGTGCCGTACTGGGCGTTTCTCGCGGTGTTGTCCGCGGCCTGCGGACTGTTGCCGTTCGGTGGCACGGCAATAGTATGGGGTCCCGCCGTCATCTACCTCGGGTATTTCAGCAGTTGGACGACAGCGATCGTGCTCGCGATCTGGTGCCTGATCTGGATCGCGCTGATCGACAACTTCATTAAACCGCTTGCGATGCGTCATGGAACCGGGCTGCCGACCATCGCAATATTCTTCGGAATCGCCGGCGGGCTGGAAGCCTACGGCCCGATCGGAATTTTCGGCGGTCCCGCGATCATCTCGATCTTCGCGTCGCTGATGCGCGTCTATCGCAAGACCTACGCGAGCGAGCGCAAGCCTCCGACGCGACGCGCCGCCGGCAAAGGCAACAAGGCCAATCAGGATTAAGGACGCCGGCGCCTAATCCAATCCGTACTTGCGGCGCTTGCGCCATAACGTGGCGACGTTGATGCCGAGCATATCGGCCGCTTCCTCCAACGTCACCGCCTGCTCCAGCACCAACTGGATGTGGCGGCGCTCCAGCTCCTCGAGCGTGAGGCCGGAATCCTCGCGGCGCGAGGTGGCCAGCACCTTGTCCGGCAAATCGGTGAGCGTGATGGTATCGCCGCGGCTCAGCACCACCGCGCGCTCGATGAGATTCTTCAGCTCGCGAATGTTGCCCGGCCATGAATATCCGGTGAGCGCCGCGCGGGCCTCCTCGCTGAGCTTGAGCGCGGTCCGATGATGCGTCTGCGCTGAGCGCTCGATGAAATATTCGGCCAGTGGAACGATTTCGCCGGGCCGGTCGCGCAGCGGCGGCACCCGAATCTCGATCACGTTGAGGCGATAATAGAGATCCTCGCGAAAGCGCTTCTCACGCACGAATTGCTCGAGATTCTGATTGGTCGCCGCGATGATGCGCGCGTTGATCTCGATCGTGTCCGCGCCGCCCACACGCTCGAAGGTCTTCTCCTGCAGGAAACGCAGCAACTTGACCTGCAGCGCGAGCGGCAGATCGCCGATTTCATCGAGGAACACGGTGCCGCCGTGAGCCGCTTCCAGCCGCCCCGGCTTGTCCTTGAATGCCCCGGTGAAGGAGCCGCGCACATGCCCAAACAACTCGCTCTCGAGCAGATGCTCGCTGAGCGTGGTGCATGCGACCTCGACCATGGGACCGTCTTTGCGTGGGCTTAGACGATGGATATACGCGGCGAGCATGCTCTTACCGGTGCCGCTTTCGCCCGTGAGCAAAACCGTGGCGTCGCTGTCCGCGACCTGCGCCGCCAGCTCCGCGAGCTTTCTGCTTTGCGGGCCCAGCGTCAGCAGCGGCAGCGGTTGCGAAAGCCGCTCGAGCCGAGTCCGCAGGGTCCGATTCTCGGCACGAAGACTCTGCAACTCCAGTGCGCGCGACACCACCCGGCGAATGTGCTCTGCGGTGAATGGCTTGGGAAGGTAGTCATACGCGCCATGACGCATCGCCTCAACCGCATCGGGAATCGACGCGTACGCCGTCATCATGATCACCGGCAATCCGGGATTGAGCCGCTTCAGTTCGGTGAGCAGACCGAAGCCGTTCATACCCGCCATCCGCACGTCGCTCAGCACCAGGTCCGCGGTCGACTCAGGAAGCAGCTTTAGCGCCTGCTCGGCGCTGTCCGCTTCGGTCACGTGATACCCGCCTGCGTCGAAAGTCGCCGCGATCATCCGGCGGATGTTGCGGTCGTCGTCGACCACCAGGATGTTAGCCAATCGCTTCCTCCCGCATCGGAATATCCACCGTGAAGGTAGTGCCGTGCCCGACCTCGCTGCGCGCGAAGATTCTACCGTTATGCGCCTCGACGATTTCTTTTGCGATATAGAGCCCGAGCCCCGCCGAGCCGACGTGTGCGGCATCATCGGGGAATTGCGCGAAGGGCTCGAAGATGCGCGGCAGAATATCGGGCGCGATGCCCGGGCCGGTGTCGCTCACGATGGTGCGCGCGACGTTGCCCTCGCGCCGGATTTCCAGCTTGATGCTTCCGGCATTGGGGGTATAGCGCAGCGCGTTGCCTACCAAGTTAGTAATCACCCATGGCAGCTTGATTGGATCGCCCCAAATCGGAATCGGGCGATCGTCGGCGATGATTTCGAAAGTGATTTTTTTCTCGCGCGCCTGAATCGCTAGCGGACGGCATGCCTCGCGCACGGTCTTGTCGAGCATGATGGCGCGCCGCTCGACCCCGATGCGCGCGGAACTCTTTCGCGAAGCGTCGAGCAAGTCGGCCGCAATGGCATTGAGCCGCGAAACATCCTGATGGATGGTGTCGAGAATCTCGCGCTGACGCGATGCGACTTCCGGCGGAATCGATTCGGTGAGCAATTCGGCGCCGATGGTCAGCGAGGTGAGCGGCGTCTTCAGCTCATGCGAGAGCGTCGCGATCAAATTGGTGCGGCTCTTTTCCTGATCGCGCACATAGGTCACGTCCTGCAACAACACGATGGTGCCTAGCCGCTCACCGCTCGGCCCCATCCACGGGAGGTTGCGGCTTAGATAACTGTGATCGCGCCCGCGCAGGAACAGTTTGAATTCGGTGCTGTCGTTGCCGGCGGCGTCAGCGCCCTCCTGAGTGGCGGCCAGCAACTTCGCGACGTGCAGATTGCGCGACGACACTTCCTCCAGGCGTTTGCCTTCCACCTCGTTCGCATCAAGGTCGAGAATCGCGCACGCCACCTCATTCATATGAACCACGGCATGATTCTGATCGAGCACGATGAGGCCATCCTCGACACTTTCGATAATCGCATCGGTCTTGGAACGCTCACGGTCGAGTTCGGTCAGGCGCGATTCGTAGCTGCTCAGCTTTTCGATTTGCAGAGTCTCAAAATGCTCCAGTATGCGTCGTAGTTGCGGTGAGGATGCCGGGTCGAGTTCGTCAGGCAGGGACTTCAACCCGCGAAGCGATTCGATCATCCGATCGACAGAACGCAGGGCATAGCGGCGACCGGCGAAAAACGCCGCCGCGGTCGCGATAACGGCAATGATAAGGAGCGCGATATTCAAGTAGTTGTGCGCAATGCCTCGTGCCGCCGCGCCAAGACTCGTATTCTAGCCCCGCATCGAGGGCGTGAGACAAGCGCCGACTCCGCGGCAATGTGTGTTCGAATGCGGGATTAGATTGCAGAATGCACGACCACAGCTCCAGTATATGCGTGCGAATTGCAAGCCTCTCAACAAAATCCCAAGACAGAATCGATAAAATTCGCACGGCGCGAACCTTGCGTTCTGCATTGATATCTACGGGGGAATCTTTCGTCCTCGTTTGGGGAGTTTTACTCGATTGGGTGCACATCTTAAGCTGGCCCGCGGCAATCCCGAGCCCGTTCCGCCGCAAGCTTCTCCGGCGTTTGGGAAGCAGACTAAAGCAATCGTTGTCACCAGCGGGATGCTGGTGTTCATCTCGTTCTGGCGCGCCTCCGCGATCGTGCTATGCGATCTCGCCTCGACCGCCTACTACATTGGCGGAATCGTCGAGCAGGCGGTCGGCAAATCCGCCCCCTACTTCATCCTTGGAGTGATGCTGTTCTCCTACTGCGTGCGAGCAGTTTACGTCGAGTCGTGCTCGATGTTCACTCGCGGCGGCGTCTACCGCGTCGTCAAGGAGGCGATGGGCTCGACGCTCGCCAAGCTGTCGGTCTCAGCGTTGATGTTCGATTACATCCTGACGGGACCGACCAGCGGAGTTTCGGCGGGACAATATATTGCCGGGCTCGGCAACGAACTGCTGAAGGTGATGCACGCGGGCTTCTCGTTGCCGCCTGACATGACGGCGGCGGTGTTCGCGATCGCCATTACGATTTATTTCTGGTGGCAAAACACCCTCGGCATCGAGGAGTCATCGAGCAAAGCCATCGCGATCATGCAGGTGACGACGGTAATGGCCGTCACCATGATCATATGGTGCGGGATCACGCTGTTTGTGCGCGGTGGTCACCTGCCGCCGTTCGTGCCGTCGTTCAATGACGAATCACTGGGATGGCTGAAGCATATGCCGTCGGCGCATACGTTCGGCGCCCTCGGAATAGTGATTGCGTTTGGACATTCGATCCTTGCGATGTCGGGTGAAGAATCGCTCGCGCAAATCAATCGCGAAATCGAAGCGCCCAAGCTGAAAAACCTGCTGCGCACAGGTTTCATCATCTTCATATACAGCCTGCTGCTGACCTCGCTGGTTTCGTTCTTCGCCGTCATCATCATCCCCGACAGCGTCAGGATGGCGCAGTATAGCGATAACCTGATTGGCGGCCTCGCGATGTTCGTGGTCGGGCCGCTGTGGGCGCGTATCGCATTGCGCGCATTCGTAGTGCTGGTCGGATTCCTGATTCTCGCTGGCGCGGTGAATACCTCGATCGTCGGCTCGGTCGGCGTACTTACGCGCGTGGCCGAAGACGGCGTGCTACTCGATTGGTTTCGTCATCCGCACAAGAAATTCGGCACCAACTATCGCATCGTCAACCTGGTCGCCAGCCTTCAAATCGCGACCATCATACTTTCGCGCGGCGATATGTATGTGCTGGGCGAGGCCTATGCGTTCGGCGTCATCTGGAGTTTCGTGTTCAAGACGCTGTCGGTGATCGTGCTCCGCTACAAAGCGCGCTATCACCGGTTGTGGAGGATGCCGCCCAACCTGAGCTTCTTCCGTCCCGGCGGCACTGATTTGCCGATCGGGCTCATCTTCACCTTCCTGGTTCTGCTCGCGACTGCGTCGGTAAATCTGTTCACCAAGGAAGTCGCGACCATTTCAGGAATCATCTTCACCTTGGGATTTTTCGTGATCTTTTCCATCTCGCAGCATGTGCAGGGTGATGCTGAGCATGCTTATGGCGAGGAGCCCGAGAAGTTCAACCTCGAACTCGTCGATGAGAGCGAACTGGTGCCGGAGAAGCTCGGGCTCAACGGCGGGGAAAAGAAAATCATCGCGATCCGCGACCCCAACAACCTGACGCATTTGCATCGCTACCTAGCGGATCCCGACAATGCCGCGCTGATCGCGTTGACGGTGCGGCTCGAAAAAGGGCTCGCCTCCAGCGACGGCGGTCAGGTCTTCAATGATGCCGAGGAAAAACTCTTCAGCAGAGTCGTCAAGGTTTGCGAGGACCACGGGCGTAAGGTCGCGCCGCTAGTCATCGTGTCGAACGACCAGGTGCATGCCATCGCGCGCGCCGCATACCAGCTTCGCGCGACGGAAGTGGTGATGGGCGTTTCGGCGCGCTTCCATCCCGACGTGCAGCTGGAAAATTTCGCGATGCATTGGGGCACACTCGCTGGCGAGGACCAGCACGTCAAGGTGCGGGTGCTCTCGGAACACGACGACATCCGCGCTGACATTTAGGGTCGAAGCTCTAACGTCGCGGTACAGTCAGCGCATCAACAAAGAGCGACGACAAAGGGAACCGGCTCGTCCCAAGTGGGAGCCATGAATGCGACGTTCTCAGTGGCTAACCCCAGCTTTGAGTGAATGGCCATCGCGATCTCGCCGAGGAGCTTCGGGTTGTTCATGATCTGAAGTGTACCGCCAGCCGTTGGGGAAACCAGTACTGCCTGTTTGCCTTCGATCTCGCCGCACATCTTTACATCAAATCCGTCCCACATCTTCCACCTCACCACACCACCATTGACCTAAGACCTACCAGCAGTATGCAGGATAAATCGCACCTGCAACAATGGTGTCGAAAGAAATCCTGGATGCTGGCGTTGAACTTGTGCGCCAGTTGGGCGATATCGCAATTGCCGCTATGATGTCAGCTCCGGAGTCTCCAAATGATCGCGATCGTCGACTATAAGGCGGGCAACCTGACCAGCGTGGCGCGCGCGCTCGACCATCTCGGGCATCGATGCGAGATCACCGATCGCGCCGAGAAAGTGCGCGCCGCCGATCGCGTGATTCTGCCCGGCGTTGGCGCGGCCGGCGCAACGATGGAAAACCTGCGCTCCCTCGGCCTCGAGGAATGCCTGCGCAACGACGTCGCAAAAACCGGCACGCCGTTCCTTGGCATCTGCATCGGCATCCAGGTGCTGTTCGATCGCAGCGATGAAAACGGCGGCGTGAACTGCCTCGGCATCGTTCCCGGTCGCGTCGTCAAATTTCCGAGCTCCATCGACGGTCGTCCGCTCAAGGTCCCCCAAATCGGATGGAATCGGGTGCATCAGGAGCGGCCTCATCCGATTTTCGCCGGCGTTCCCGACAACGCGCATTTTTATTTCGTGAACAGCTACTATCCTGTGGCTGCCGATACATCGGTGGTGATAGGAACCTCCGACTATGGGGTTCCATTCAGCGCCGCAATCGCGCGCGACAACGTTATCGCGACTCAGTTCCATCTCGAGAAATCCGGCGTCGCCGGTCTGCGGATGCTGGATAACTTTTGCCGGATGAAATTCTAGATGCTCGCCAAGCGAATCATTCCGTGCCTCGATGTGCGCGACGGCAAGGTCACTAAGGGCGTGAAATTCCTCGCCAACGTCGATGTCGGCGATCCGGTCGCGATGGCGCGTTATTACTATGAGCAGGGCGCCGACGAGATCGTCTTTTACGACATAACCGCATCCAATGAGCGGCGCGGCATTATGCTCGAAGTGGTGAGCGCTGTGGCGAAGGACATATTTATTCCGTTCAGCGTCGGCGGCGGGCTGCGCACCCTCGATGACATGCGCGCAGTGCTGCTGGCGGGCGCCGAGAAAGTGTCGATCGATTCGGGCGCGGTGCGCAATCCGGAAATCATCTCGCAGGGTGCGAAGGCGTTCGGCAGCCAATGCATCGTGCTCTCGATGCAGGTGAAGTTCACCGGCAAGCGCGCCGAAATTCCGAGCGGTTACGAAGTTGTGATCGATGGCGGCCGCGCTCCCACAGGCCTCGATGCGATCGCGTGGTCGCGCGACGGCGAGCGGCGCGGCGCCGGCGAATTGTGCATCAACTCGATCGATCGCGACGGCACCAAGGAAGGCTACGACCTCGAAATCACCCGCGCGATTAGCGAGGCAGTGTCGATTCCCGTCATCGCATCTGGCGGCGCCGGCGAACCCGCGCATCTACGCGACGCTTTCACGCGCGGTGCGGCCGATGCCGCGATCGTCGCGTCGATCGTGCATTACGGCGAATACCCGATTCCCGAATTGAAGCGCTATCTGCGCAACTCCGGAGTCGAAGTTCGCGATGCGGTGAACCTCGAGGAGAGCGCGGTATGAAAATCGCAATCGTCGTCGCCGATTACAATTCGGAAGTTACCGCGCCGATGCTCCATCGCGCGATTCAGCAAGCGACCGCGCTCAAGGCCGAGATCACGCATACCGTGCACGTGTTTGGAATCTATGACATGCCGACCGTCGTAAAGCGGCTGCTCCAACGATTTGACGTCGATGGCGTAGTGATGATCGGCGCCGTGATCAAGGGCGAGACCCTGCACGACGAAGTGATCGCGCATGCGATCGCGAACATCGCAGCGAAATTGGCGGTCGAATTCGACAAGCCGGTCGGCCTCGGAATAACCGGCCCAGGGATGACCGACGAGCAAGCCGCTGCGCGCATCGACAACGCGAAGAACGCGGTCGAGGCAGTGGTGCGCGTCGCCACCATCCTCAAGGATCTCGGCGAGTAACTATAATGTGGAACAGGCTTCAGCCTGTTTCTTCGTCCCCACTCGCCACTCTACCCACAGGCTGTTAAGAAATACCCGCGGGCGCATTGAGCGAACGCGCAGAGCTTCCTATACTCTGCTCCGGTTGGGTGGTATGGCCGAGGCGGCGGGATCAAATCAGACCTTCTCTACTCGGGCGGCCGCGAGAATTCTTGCGGTGCCACCCGAGCGTATTCGCTACTGGGTCAAGCGGCAGTTCATCAACCCTTCGACGCTGCGCGGGCGCAACTTCCGCTTCGCATTCAACGATCTAATCCTGATGCGCCTGGCGAAGGAGCTACTTCCTACCCGCCGCCATCTCGAACCGATCCAGCGCTGCTTCGAACGGGTGCGCAATCTAATAGGACCTTCGCGCCCCGTGCATTCGCTCAAGCTGGAAAATCTCGACGGACGCATCGTGCTACGCGACGGTGCCGCCTGCTTCGAGGTGGAATCGGGACAGTTGGTTTTCGATTTCGAGAAGCGCGTCAAGGGCAAGGTCGAAGAGCGCTTCGGCGCGGCGCGCGCTCGCGAGCGCTTCGAAGAGGCGCGCCGAATGGCCGAGGAAGACCCGCTCAAGGCGCTAACCATCTACAGCGATCTTGTCAGCCGGGAGCCGGTCAACTTCGACGCGCATATGCGGCTGGCGGCGCTGCTCGAGCATGAGAACGATTTGAAGAGCGCGTTGCGGCACTATCTCGGCGCGGCGGCGATCGTTCCCGCGAGCGCGGAAGTGCACTTCAAACTCGGCCTGCTCTATCGCAAGACCGGCGAAAATGACGCCGCGATTCGCAGCCTCAATCGTGCGATCGAATGCGATCCGACGATGGTTGAGGCGCATCGCAATCTCGCCGAGCTATTCGATCACATGGGGCGCAAGCGCGACTCCATCAAGCATCTGAGCGCCATCCACCGTCTCATCAAGGGCGACTAGCAGAAGCGGCGGCCCATCGAGGACCGCCACTTCTTTTCTTCTCTGATTCCCATTCCCTAAAGGGAACGGGCTAGGGGTTAGGTCATTTCCACTTCCGCAGTTCGCGGCGCGCGATCGTCATCCGATGCACCTCGTCCGGGCCGTCCGCGATGCGCAGCGCGCGGCTGTCACGCCAGAAGCGCGCGAGCGGGTAATCGTCGCTCACGCCCGCTGCGCCATAAAGCTGGATCGCGCGATCGAGGACGCGCATCACCATGTTGGCCGCCATCACCTTGATCTCGGCGATCTCATTGCGCGCGTTGCGCTTGCCCTCATGGTCCATCTTCCACGCCGCGTTCATCACCATCAGGCGGGTCGAGTCAATCTCGATGCGCGAGTCGGCGATCCATTCCTGAATGTTGGCCTTGTCAGCGAGGTAGCTGCCATGCGTCCAGCGCGTGTTGGCGCGCTTACACATCAGTTCGATCGCGCGCTCGGCGATGCCGATGGTCCGCATACAATGATGGATGCGCCCGGGGCCGAGTCGCGCCTGTGAAATCGCGAAGCCCCCGCCTTCCTCACCGAGCAGCGCGGTCACCGGCACTTTGCAATCGGTATAGAGCACCTCGCAATGGCCGCCGCCACCGGTGTGACCCATAACAGGGACGGGGCGCACGATTTTCATTCCCGGCGTATCGAGCGGCACGATGATTTGGCTCGCGCGCCGATGCGGTTCGGCGTCAGGATCGGTAACCACCATCGCGATCGCGAAGGCGGCGCCGATCGCGTTTGAGGTAAACCACTTGCGCCCGTTGATGACGTAGTAGTCGCCGTTACGAACCGCGCGGGTCTTGAGCTGCGTCGGATCGGAGCCCGCAGTATCCGGCTCGGTCATCGAAAAGCAGGTGCGGATTTCGCCGTCGAGGCACTTCTGCAGCCACTTCTTCTTCTGATCGTCGGTGCCGAACTCTGCGAGGATTTCCATGTTGCCGGTGTCGGGCGCCATGCAGTTGAACGCGCGCGCACCGTAAAAGCTGCGTCCCATCAGCTCGCATAGCGGCGCGTACTCGAAGTTGTTCAGCCCCGGCCCATGCTTGGGGTCGGGCAGGAACAGGTTCCATAGCCCGGCAGACTTGGCTTTCTTGCGGATTGCGTTCATGGTGGGCGATTCATTGAATTTCTCGCCCAGCGTCTCGACTTCGTGATCGATCTTGCTCTCGTTCGGCAGCACGTCCTGCTGCATGAAGTCGTCGACTTTTTTGTAGTACTCGGCTGTCCGGGGGCTTTGTTCGAAGTCCATCGCGTTCCTCTCGTAATGCAGTGTATGCGGAACAAATAACCCAGATGGGCCATTAATAGAAGTCCCGCGAATGGCGCGGATCGAACCATCCATTTGTGCGGATACTCAGTTTGCGCCTGCGGGTGTATAACCTCGAAGGATGGAACTCGCGAAAGATTGTATCGACGTCGGCATCTTCACCAACCATCTCGATGAGATGCGCGCATTTTATGGCGAGCGCATCCGGTTGCCCTACGAGGAGTTGCTGCCGGTAGGCGGCGGCGTCAAGCAGTATCGCTACGGGCTACTCGGCTCGGTGCTGAAGATAAATCATTCGCGGGATCCGCTGCCGGAGCGCATCGCGGGCGGCTACTCGCGAGTCACTATCGCGGACCAACGTACGCCGATTCCTTTCGCTCTTAGCGATCCGGACGGCAACCAGATTCAACTGGTCCCGGGCGGCCACTTCGGCATCAATCAAATCGGGATTCATCTCGGCGTCACCAACGAGGCCGACTTCGATCGTTTCTATGGCGAGGTGCTCGGCGGCGAGAAGCTCGCGCCCAAGCGTTATCGCATCGGCAAGACCGTGCTGAGCTTCGAGCTGGATCCAAAAGCGCGCCGCGCGGATCGCTCTGATCCACGCAACGCCGCGGATGTTCTCCTATCGATGCGCGCGGTAGGAATTCGCTACATGACCATTCAGGTGCGCGACTGCAACGCCGAATTCAAGCACTTCATGGCCAATGGCGTATGGGAAGGCTCCGCGCCGATCACGCTCGGCGAGGTTGCGCGCATTTGCTTCATCCGCGATCCCGACGGCAACTGGATCGAAATCTCTCAGCGCGCGTCGTTGACGGGTCCTTTGCCCAAGGACTGAGCGCGCGGGCTGTTCGGCTGCGATGGTTGCTTCAGCAGCTTGAGCACCAACGGTGCGAGGTCGAGCTGCGAGGGCTCGCTGTCGCCAATTTGGCCGACGACTTCCTTGAGCGTAGCGCCCGAAGATTTCGCATTGGCAATCGCAAAAGTGATGTGGCTGTCCTGCAGCGATGGACTGCCGTGCCATGAGTTATAGGGGCGCGAAAAATAATAACGATCCTCGATGGGACGGTTGAGTCCCGACTTCGAGAGTAGCAGCACGTCGCCCGCGTGGTTGCCCCATGGGCCTGCCGAGAGCCATCGCATCCGGCGCTCGAGCTGAACGAAATCCGGGCGCGGATGAGCTTTCAGATACCGCTCGATTGGAACCAGCTTGCGGCCATCGAAGACCTCGTACGGTAGCGTGACGGTGCCGGTCGGGCGCGGCTTGCGCGCGAATACGAGATCGATGGTGCCCATCAGTCCGTGCGACCGGGCGCCGGTTTTATTGGCTTGATAGAACCCGCGCGCCACCGCCATGACGTCTTCTTTGAAGCGCGGTGGCTTACTCCAATCGCATTTTTGACCCTCCGGGCAAATCGCGCGATTGGCCAGATATACGTAGGCGATCGCGCCTTGGTAGGCGAGCGTCGCGGTGTAGTCATCGACGCTGGTTTTCACTTCGAGAGGACGCAACTTGAAGCCGAGCCGGGTGAGCACATTGGCGGTGCGTCCGGTGGGCTTGGCGCCGAGCGCATGCTTATCGTCCTTGAGCACCGGGGTATGCCCGTGATCCGAGATAAAGATTATGAAGGTGTTATCGAGTGCGCCCTGCTTGCGATACTCCTCGAGGATCTGCCCAATCGACGGATTGATAATGCTTTTGAAATAGTCGACTTGATCGTGCAGAGCGTTGCTGGCGATGTGCGTGTAGAGATCGATGCCGGGGAAATAGGCCACCTGGACAGTAGGAAGCCCGTTCTTTTCGATCGCGCCGATGATCAGCGGAACCGATTCGAGATCGAGCTTGGCGTATGCTTTCTGCTCGGATTCGGTGGCGTCGTCGATTTCATTCTCGAGATAGCTGGTCGCGAGAGAACTAAAACTGGAGACATCGACGCTGGTGAAGATGGTGGCGCCCCGGTATATGCCGTTGAGCGATACGAATGACGGTCCCTTGATCTTCTCGAACAGGGTCGGCACTTTGATCTGCTTGCCGATCAAATCTTCCGAGTAGACCTCAGTGGTTTGCCCGCCCAGCTTGGGCAGCGACACCGGCGCCGGCGCATAAAATGTAGCGGTCTCGCGTTGGAACCATTCGTTACCCGTGATGCCGTTGAATGCTGGAGGCGCGCCGGTGAAGGTCGCCGTCCACGCATCGATAGTGGTCGAGGGCAGCACGCTCATCGCGTTGGGAATCGAGTAACCGTGCTCGAACAGGCCGTTGCCAATTGGCTTCCCGAACAAGGCATCGACATTAGGCGAGGCGCCGGGCTTAGTCGCTTCGGTGAACTGATCGTATCCAACGCCATCAAGCGCGAAGATCAGAACGTGAGGCGCTTGCGGGAGCGGTGCTGCCTCTACCGGTTTCAGTTGCTCGGTGCCTTGACGGAAAATCAGTCTGCCGAGCGGAGTGCAGGCCGCGAGCAAGGCTGCGACCGAGAACGCAAGAAGGAAGAGAATTCTGGAAGGAGCGACGCGAAGCCCTCGCGGCGAGTTCAGAATCTGTCTCAAGCGTGATCTCCGGTAAATGAAGCTGAGGAGTGAGGGACGGGCTAACTACTACACGTCTCCCGACGTTGGACGGCATCATAGCGCGCCGATTTCATACCAATCTAAATGATTTCAGTTCAGGCGCGCCATGGAAGCTAAAACTTGCCGTGACGTCCGATGCCCGAACTGAAACGTGCCGCGCCCTCGCGTGTCTCGCCCGACTGAACCGTTGCGATGCCGTGGCGATACTCGTTGTGGATTGCGTCATCGAGCGGCATCGTCCACGCCTCGTATGCCGACATCCGATCGGAGCGCAAACATCGTTGAGGAAATGCGGCGAGCTGACGCGCAAGATCTTTCGCCGCCTCCAGCGCCTTGCCGCGATCGACGATCCGATTTGCGAGGCCCATCCGCAAGGCTTCATCGCCCGAGACTCCGCGCCCGGTGAGGATCATGTCCATCGCGTTGCTCATGCCGATGAGTCTCGGCAGGCGCACCGTGCCGCCATCGATGAGAGGGACGCCGAAGCGTCGGCAATAGACGCCGAAAGTCGCATCGCGCGCCGCCACGCGCATGTCGCACCACAGCGCGAGCTCGAGGCCGCCCGCGACCGCAAATCCTTCGACCGCCGCGATGACGGGTTTGGAGAGCAGCATCCGCGTGCATCCGAGCGGTCCGTCACCATCGGCAGTCACGCGATTTCCTTTTCCGGTTGCCACTGCTTTCAGGTCGGCGCCCGCGCAAAAAAATCCACCGACACCGGTGAGGATCGCGACGCTCAATGACTCGTCGGCATCGAAGCGGCGGAACGCGCGCGCGAGTTCCTGCGACGTCGGATGATCGACTGCGTTGCGCGCCTCAGGTCGGTTGATAGTGACGATCGCGAGATTTTCTTCGACGTCGAAATTGACGAGGTTCATGTGACTACACCAGCTTCCACTGCACCAACGTGTATCCTTCGTCGTGATCTTCGAAAACCGCCTCGACCTCGGCATCGAAGGCGGGCTCCTGCTTCGGATCGCCGAGCAGGTTGCCGACCAGCCGCACGTTGTCGGCGTCCGGCAACTCCACCACCAACGCGATGTAGGGGCATGCGTCCTTGAGTGCGGGATGGACCGGGTTCCAGATGCGCACCCAGCTATAGATGCGTCCGCGACCGGACACGCGATGCCATCCGAGGTCGTCGCTGTGGCATCGATGGCAAATCCATTCGGGGCCCATTTGAAACCCGCCGCATGCGTTGCAGCGCTGGACGGTCAGCTTGTGCTGATTGACCGCTTCCCAAAATCCCTTGTCGAGGCCATTGCGCTCGGGCGCAGGCCCGGGCATTCCGGCCGGCAGATAATATTTCGATTTCGATTCTTGCGTGGCCATTTTAATTTCCCTCGACTCCGCTTCGCTCGACGTTCACCTTCGCCTCGGGCTCCGCTTGGGCTCCGCCTCGGCGGCTTCGCGGGGGCGGCTGCGCCGCGGCGCTGCGCGCTCCCTTCGGGCCTCATTATCGAGGCCACAGATCGCGCGAGGCCATGTGAGTTTTTTCATCATCCATGCAGCAGCAAATCGCTGACCGGCGCGACCATTGGACCGGAGACCACCAGGGAGATTTTCGCGTTGGGCTTCTGGCAGGTTGAAGTCCCGCGACATTGGCGCACCGCTTCGGTCACTAACTCGAGGCCATGCATATAGCACTCGGCGATGTTGCCGCCGCTGGTGTTGATCGGGAGCTTGCCATTGGGCGCGGTGATGTTTTCGAAGGTGACGAACTCCATCACCTCGTCGGGTTTGCAGAGGCCGTGCTCGACCATGCTGATCATCACGGCGCCGCTGAAGTGCTCGTAGACTTGCGCGACGTCGACATCTTTCGGCGCAATTCCCGCCATTTCGTAGAGCCGAGGCGCGAGGCTCTTGAAATTCGATGACGCGTAGTCGGGCGCGTTCTCAGCGTTGGCCCAGCCTCGATAAGGTGCGCCCTGCGCGGCGGCCATTACATAGACAGGCTTCTGCTTCAAATCGCGCGCGCGTTCGGCGCTGGTCAGGATGACTGCGGCGGCGCCGTCGTTTTCCATGCAGCAATCGTAAAGATGAAACGGCTCGGCGATCCAGCGCGAGTTGTCGTACTCCTCGCGCGTGAGCGGATGCCCATACATCACGGCACGCGGGTTGAACTGCGCATGATAGTAGTCCGCCATCGCGACCGCGCGCAGCGGATCTCCGTTGATGCCGTGATCGTGCATGAAGCGCCGCGTGCGCAGGGCGACCCAATGCGCGGGGACCGCCATCCCATACGGCAGCGTGTATGCAGCGGCGCCCGACACGGTCTTCACGGGAGGCGCCTGGCCGAAGCGTCCGAACTGGCCCTGCGCGAGCGCGCGAAAAACGCAGACGTACTTCGCGTATCCTGCGACGATCGCGGCTGCGGCATTGCCGACCGCACCGGAACCTCCTCCGCCACCGCCGCCCCACATCATGTTGGCGAAGCGCAATTGCGGCAGTCCTAGCGCCGCCGCGAGCCGCACTGCGGAATTGCGATCGTCGCTGTAGGATGCGAACCCATCGATGTCGGTGACGGCGATTCCGGCATCCGCGGCGGCTTTAGTGATAGCCTCGACGGCGAGCTTGAATTCGGGCACGGGCGCCTTGCCGCGTTTGTAGTATGCGGACTCGCCGACGCCGGCGATCGCGACTTTATCTTTTACGGTGAACTCTTCCATGGAATCTCCACTTCCGAGTTCATATAGCGCAGGGCTGTTTGAGTTGGGAAACGAAGTGCGCGACAGGCACGGAAACCGATGCGCCGTGGCTGGGAGGCACGGCTTGCCGACAATATGTCGATAAGTGTCTAGAGCTTTTTATTAGTGCCGGGTGCGCATGAGGATTGAGCCCATAAACGTTGAACTTAATGGGTTTGTTTTTTCATTTTAGCTGATGAAGGTTGCCGTATTCGAGGTCTTCGCTCGAGCTAATTGGAGTTATCCTGAAGTCAAAATCGAAAAATCCTTTATTTTCCAGCATTTAATGGGTTTGTTTTTGCACTTTGAACACTCGAGTTTGGCGACATTCGAGGTCCTTCGTGCGGCGCTCCAGAGCATTACTCGCGATGCTCGCAGTGGGTTTGTTTTTGCGATTCTTGGAGGCATGTTTGCGTCTCGCCCGTGACGTGCCGGGTTTCAACACGCGGTCGAGGTTTGTCTCGGCGGCGGGCGTTTCCGCCGCCCATGCGAGTCCCCGTTCGATGCGCGAACGATGCGGCTCCTGCACGGTCCAGAGTTGGCTCTCGGGAACCATTGCCACCGCGGTGAGGACGACAGACCCATCCGGCCGGCGCTCGAGGCGGAGGATTTTGCCCGCGTAGCTTTTTCGGTGATGTCCGCTCGGTTGTTAGGATTGAGCAGCGGCTTCATGGTCAGTTAAGCGGCTTTCTCGCTTTCGTCAACTCCCGGTCGGGCACTACTGAGATAAGTATCGTGGGCGCGCAGCGC
>Ga0182024_10001236_pt1 | contig 66315 bp, 56 predicted proteins | sample P32metaG_FD_120480 | JGI IMG/M metagenome (GOLD analysis project Ga0182024, IMG submission 120480) | Permafrost microbial communities from Stordalen Mire, Sweden - P3-2 metaG (Illumina Assembly) | ecosystem: Environmental > Terrestrial > Soil > Wetlands > Permafrost | place: Sweden: Stordalen... | reverse complement strand
GGTGCCTTGTACCAGGTCCGTTGGTTTGCTCATTTGGATCTCCTATCAGTTACTGACAGGAGAGTAGCATTTTTGGGAGATCCGTTGCAAGAGGAAAAAATAAAAATGGCCACAGATGAACACGGATAAGAAAAAACGAACCCAATTCATGCGGCGTGGAGCAGGGCCGGGGCGTGTCTGCCGCAGCAGCGCTTGTATTTTTGACCCGACTTGCAGGGGCACTGCGCGTTGCGCGGGGTTTGGGTTTGTTTTGTCGCGGGCATTTCCGGCATTTCGCCCAGTCCGCCCTGCCTGAGGTCGGCCGCGAACTCGGCGAGGGCTTCCGCTTCATTTCGTTTGATTTGCCGGAGTTCGAGGGTGGCCTGTTGGTGAGCGGCTTTGCGGACGGCGCGGATGTCACAGAGGCCGAGTTGGCTGAGATCGGTGCCTGCTTCGGTGGTTTCGTTGCGGATCTGGCGCTCGGTCTGTAGTTTACGGAGTTCGGCGGTGCAACGGTGGAAGAGGCGATGGGAGTGGGCGCGGGCGCGATCGACGGATTGCTGGAGTTTCGCGGTGGCTTCGTTTTGCATGGCGTCGGTGAGCGTCTCAGAACATGTGATCGCCATCCCGGCCTCGACTTCGCCGCAGCGGCGCATACGCCACACGGCGCGGCGGATTTCGTCGACGAGGTGGTTTTCCAGCATGCCTTCGGGGGCGAGGTCGGAACGCAGGGATTCGTCGAGTTCGGTATAGAAGGGTTCTTCGCCGGGGAGGACGAAATCGCTGTTGGAGAAGAGGCCGGATTTGAGGGCGTTCTTCGAGGAGGTGGCGCGTCCGGTTTCCGAGGAGGGTCCGGTCGAGAGCTGCGCGTTGGTTTTATTGGCTGCGAGTTTGGCTGCTGAGAGCATGGTGAGTCCTTTTCGTTCGTTGAATTGGGAGAGGCGCTCAATGAAGTGCTTCCCCGATTCGAGGATACCGGCGCTGTCAATAGATTTCGGGGAGTTTTGGAGAGGGTTTGTTGAAAATACAGGAAATAGAGGTGGACTTTCGTTGTGACTATTATTATTTGAAACACGCCGCCAGCGACTGACGCGCGCCGGAAGTCAGGTCTGCGAACGGAAAATCGACCGAATTATCCGGGAAGAGATCTTTGATGCTCAGGACTTGTTTCGGCAGCGGCGTTTCGCGAGTGGAGATGGCGATTGCGGCGGGGCCAGCCGTAACCTGGCTTCCGTTGCCCATTTTTTCTTTGCCTTCGACCTCGTAGATCAGGGGTGCGCTCTGGTCTATTGCGACGGATAAAGTACCTGTCTTCGGCAGTGGCCCCCAGGCAAGTTGCATGCCGCCTTCGCGTGTGGCTGCGTTGCAGGCGACGACCAAGCGGAACATGGCCGCTTCCCCTGGATTTGCCGACGGCACCTCGCGGAGGATACTCGCAGTGAACAGCGGGGCCTTCGTCGCGGGGTCTTCGGTGCGATTCAGGCTCCACTCAGTGGCGCCCGTCGCTTCAGAGGCGAGGGCGGCGATCAGGGCATCGATTGTCGCTTTGTCGGGAATGGGGATGCCCGCCGCGCCCATGGCTCCGCTCCTCATCTTCGTGGCTACCAGGGCGGCGGCCGTTGCGTCGGAAGATGCTGCCTTCGCTGTTGCGAGGGAGACTCCGCCGGTAAGCTTGCTGAGCATCATGGCTGCGAGGCTGGGGGGCACCTGCGCCGCGTCGAAGTGTTCAAGCGTCAGGCCGCCGTTTCTGGCCGAGTCCGTGTGGCAGACAGCGCAGTATTGATGCACTAAGGCGTTTTGTCGGGTGACGGGCATCGTAGTGGCCGCAACAGCGGGCGAAGCTGCCATGAGTCCGGCTACCAACACTGCCAATTTGTTCATCATTCTCTTTCTCCTGTTAGTCATGTCTCAACGCGACGATGGGGTCCACGCGCGTCGCACGGTTTGCCGGAATCAGACAACCGACGACTGCCGCTAAAATCAGGGTGACGGATGCCAGACCAAGCGTCAGCGGGTCGGCGGGAGAGACCTGGATCAACCCGGATTTCAGGACGCGATTGACGGCAAGCGACGCAAGCAGGCCGACGACCAGACCAATTCCCACCGGAAACACACCCTGCGAGAGCACGAGCCTGCGAATATCGCGCGCCGTCGCGCCAATCGCCATCCGAATTCCGATCTCCTGAGTGCGGCGGCTCACCGAATGCGCGACGACGGCATAGAGACCGACCGAAGCCAGCCCCAGCGCAATCGCGGCAAAGATCAGGAACAGCGCGGCGGTGAAGCCTCTGTACCGATAGCTCGGCGCCGCCCGTTCAGTCAGGGGAATCGGGCCGAGCGAAACAGGCAACTGGGGATCCAGCGCCTGCACTTCGCGTCGAAAAGAATTTGCGATTGCGCCGGGGGGGACGCGGGTGCGCGCCATGACCCACATATCCCCCGAAGGCCTTTGCAGGTAAGGCAGATAAACCAGAAGGTCACGCTCCTGGCGAGCCGAATCGTTCTGGGCAATATTCGGAGCAACGCCCACCACGGTCAGCCACGCTTCCGGCGCGGCATCTTTGAACAAGCGCAGGCGCTGCCCCAACGGGTTCTGGTGCGGCCAATGGCGGTCGGCGAATCTCTGGTTCACGATGACTGCCGGAACTGCGAGGGCTCCGTCGAAATCGTTGAACTCGCGGCCCGAAAGGAGCGACGCTCCCAGCGTATGGAAGTAACCGGGGCCGATGACCAGGGCCGAGAGCATTGGGTGGTGTCGCTCATCGTCCTCCGCAGCAGATCCCGCAACAGAGGCAGATCGAGCGCCATCCAACTCGTACGGGAGGAGCGCGGTATCCCATCCGGGAACCTGTTTGGCGATGGCCACGGATTCCACGCCGGGGATTGCTTCCAGCCGTGTTTTGAGGCGGTCGAAAAACGAAGTCTGCGCTTCCACCTGTGGATACCGGGCAGTCGGCAGGTTGATGAGAGCTGTGAGGATGTTGTCCGGCCGGAAGCCCAGGTTTCCTCCGTAGGCATTCAGGAAGCTGTGGATCATTACGCCGGCTCCCGAAAGCAGGACAATCGCAAGCGCCATTTCTCCGATCACAAGGACCGTCGATAGACGCTTTCCGCGTTTTCCGCCAGTGGCCCCGAGGCCGCCGTCTTTCAGGACGGAGTTGAAGTCAAGCTTCGAGAGGCGGAGGGCCGGCGCCAGCCCGAAGAGTAACCCCGTTCCTATTGAGATTGCGATGAAGTAGGCGAGAACGCGATAGTCCATGGAATAACCCAGAACGTTCGCGAACCAGTCACCGGGCGTCGCGTCGGATATTGCCGAGCCGTTCGGAGCCAGCGCGCGGACGCCCCATTTGGCAAGCCACCAGCCGAGGCAGGCGCCCATTCCCGACAACAGGATGCTCTCTATGAGGAGTTGCCGGACAATCCGCCATCGTCCGGCACCGAGCGCGATGCGCAGGGAAATTTCGCGAGATCTGCCCATTGCGCGAGCCAGCGTGAGATTCGCCAGATTCGCGCAGGCGATCAGAAGAACAAAGCCGACCGCGCCCCACATCGCCTTGTAGATCAGGGTCGCGTTGGGGCCGATGAAGAACTCGCCGAAATTCAGCACGTGCGGAATTAAGTTCCGGCCCCGATTGGTGAGCGGGTAAGCCTCGCCCAGCCTGCGTCCGATGGTTTCCATCTCCGCGCGGGCGCTCTCGACAGTGACGCCCTCCGCCATCCGGCCGAAGACGAACCATGTAGCGCGGTTCTCCCGCTTCCGGACTTCCGGTGTGGGTATCAGCGGCACCCAGAGATCCTGCTTCTGCGGGAAGGTAAAGCCCTGGGGCATGACGCCGATCACGGTCGTTACGGCGGCGTTCATCCGCACGGTGCGGCCTATAACCGCGGGATCCTTTCCGAAGCGGCGTTCCCACAAACCGTAACTCAGGATCGCGACCGGCCGGGCTCCGGGCGTCTCGTCCGCCAGCGCGAAGTCCCGCCCGAGAATTGGTGTCTGCCCGACTAACCGAAAGGTCCCGGAAGTAACTTCGGTTGCGTCATAACGCTCGGGAAAACCGTTCTCATCGGTGAAGGTGAGCGTCACGCCGTGAACGAGTTCCATCCCTTCGAACGATTTGGCCTGCGACCGCCAATCCCGAAAATCCGGCCAGGATACGCAGCAATTACTTCCGGTGGTCAGGTACAGAATGCGATCGTTGCGTTCCACCAGCGGGAAGCCTCTGAAGAGGATGGCGTTCATCACGGTGAAGACAGTTGTGTTGATCCCGATGCCGAGGGCGAGCATTGCGACGGCGACGGCCGTGAAGCCGGGATTCCGACGCATGCCGCGAACGGCGTATGCCAGATCCTTCAGGAACGATTCCAGGGCGGGAAATCCACGCTGATCGCCAGCCTGTTCGCTTGCGGAAAGACGGCTCCCGAACTGCCTTGCGGCTTGCCGGTGCGCTTCCTCCTGGCTCATCCCACGCCGCAGGTTGTCTTCAATCGCCAGCTCAATGTGAGCATCGAGCTCCGCTTCCAGATCGCGATCCACGCGACGGCCGCGAACCAGGCCGAGAGTTCGCTCCCATTGTTCACGTACCGGACCGGTCATTTTGTTCCACGTGTCGCCGGCGCCAGCACGCGTCCGATAACGGCCGCGAGCCGCTTCCAGTTCAGCGTTTCCTCGGCGAGCTGCTTCCGTCCGGCCCGAGTAATCGAATAATATTTTGCGCGCCGGTTTGTTTCCGAAATCCCCCACTCGGCGGCGATCCAGCTGCGCTGCTGCAGGCGAACGAGGGAGGCATAGATCGTGCCCTGATTCAGCAGGACTTCGTCGCCGCTCGATTGCTCAATGCGGCGCGCGAGGCCGTAGCCATGCTGCGGACCCATCGACTCAAGGGTCTGGAGGACCATGAGATCGAGGGTTCCCTGAAGAAGATCCAGCTTGGAACCGGGCATCGGCGTTGCTCCTGTGGTGATACCACATCAATGTAGCATTGAATATGTGGTATGTCCACAGGTGCGGACCATTTTATTTTGGGGCGCGGGCGGCAACCCGCGTGGCATTACCTGCCGGGCGCGGCCTGATCGTAGGGAGTGTAGTTCTCCCAGCGCCAGGGCAGATTGACATTGCCCATCAATTGTTCCACCAGCGCCTTGAAGATGCCTTCCGCCCTGTCACTGTTCGACAGCAGAAGGATGCAGGCGCGCTTCGGCTGGACGCACAGGGCGTAGTTTCCCGTCCCATCGTCGTGGCCTTCCTTGAAGAAAGCGTGGCCGTACGGCGTATCGAATACTCCCCAGCCCAGGCCGTAGCCGAGATGGATGCTCTTGTATGCGTCTGTCGTTGCGGTGGTCAGGGTTGGAAACTGCGCGACGCTGTCGATGGGGATTTGCAAGCGGATCATCTCGGCTTTCGTGCGCGCGCTCAGGCCATCGCCGCTGACGACGCCGGCCAGGAAGCGCGACCAGTCCTGCGGGGTGGTGTCGAGCGAACCGGCCGCGCCAGGTTTGCCGCGATGATTGTGCTCTTTGGCATCGCCATTTATGAGAAAAACATCCGCGTCATCGGGGTTGAGATCTTCGCGCCATGTCATGGAGGTACGGCTCATACCGAAGCGGTCGAAAACACGCCGCTGCATTTCCTTTCCGACATCCAGATTCAAGCCGTTCTCCAGGACGAACTGCGCGAGCTGGAAACCTTCGCCCGAATAGTCGAACCGAACACCGGGATCGCGATGGAAGCGCAGCTTGCTGTCGGGCTCGGCCCAGCTGAAGTTGGCAAAGCCTGGCGTGTGATCGAGGAGAATGCGGAACGTGAGTTTGCGCCAGCGTGGATCGCTCGCGAGGTCGGCGTATTTCGGATAGTCGGGGAGGGCCTTGGGGAGGTAGTCGGCGATGGAGCGATCGAGGTCGATTTTTCCTTCGTCGACGAGTTGCATGACCATGTATGCGAAGGTGGCCTTGGTGAGCGAGGCGCCATACATGACCGTATCGGGCGCGAGCGGCGCGCCCTGGGCGTTGCGGACGCCGAAGGCGCGAAGGTACGCGACGCGTCCATCCCGAATGAGTGCGACGGCGAGACCTTTGACTTCGTTCGCTTTCATCAGGGCTTCGATGTTTTTGTCGATCGTGGCTGGCGGGAGTGCTTTTCCGTCGAGCGTTTCGATTGGCTGGGCTCCGGCTATGGCAGGAATCGCGAGCGATGTGCAGATTAGCGCGGTGATTCGCCAGGATCGGGAGTCAGGTTTCATAACTTCCGATACGCGAACGGGATGGGGATTGTTCCACAATGGTGGCGCGTCAGAACGGACAAGCTGAAGCAAGTGCTGAAGCGTGTACCCACGGTGTGAAAGATCACGCTATTTCGGGCAGTATTAAAGTTTTAATTGACACTGGCAGTGGTTGAGCCTATCGTACAGTTAGCGAGTATTAAATCGTTAATTGAGGAGTGGACCGGATGCCGAGAAAGCAATCCGCAGGGCTCACTGACGCGGAATTACGGCTGATGGAGGTGCTCTGGCAAAAGGGCTCCGCTACTGTCGCGGAAGTCGTGCAGAGTCTGGCAGAGGAAGTGAATCTGGCCTACTCCACCGTGTTGACCACGCTGCGCATCCTGGAAAATAAGGGGCACATCGCGCATACGACCGATGGCCGTACGTTCGTCTACAAGCCCATAACCGGACGTGACGACGCCCGCGAGAACGCCGTCGCACTTCTGGTTCGGCGCTTCTTTCAGGATTCGCCTGAACTGCTGGTATTGAGTCTGACCGAGGGCAAGAAGATAAACCCAAAAGAACTGGCGCGGCTCCGCAAGCGCATTGCGAGTGAGGAGGAGAAGCCATGAACACGTTCCTCTCGGCATTCATCAACGGGGTTCTGCTGAGTATTCCTGTAACGATTGCGGCGTGGCTGGCGCTCCGACTGACACCTCGTAGGGCTTTGAACGCAGCCACGCGGTACGTTGTTTTGTGGGCGATCCTGTTGATCGTGCTTGTCCTCCCTGCCCTGTATCTGCCGCATGCAGCGATCCATCGTTCAGCGCCGATGTCTCAGGCGATTTCGCAGACCCTTGCTCCGTTGCCCCCGATAGCCGAGCCCGATGAGCCATCGATCACGACGACGTCGCCCGCGCGATCGGTGACACTCCCGTTCTCGGTGCCCGCTGGCCGCTGGCCCGCAGCAATTCTGGCAATTTGGGCGGGCGCGAGTCTGTTGCTGTTGCTCAGGCTCGCCGTCAGCTGGATAATTCTCGAACGGCGAAAGGCACGCTCCACGGCGCCTCCCTCGTATCTGGTTCACCGTGGCGATGCATGGCTCAGCCGGTGCCTGTCCACGCGTAGAGTCACGCTGCGTGTTGCCACCACCGAAATCGGCGGTCCGATGGCGACTGGTCCATGGAGACCCTCGATCCTGTTCCCTGCCCGCTTCTTCGACGAGTTTCCCGGCGAAGAAATCGACCAGATCGGCCTCCATGAAGCGGCTCACCTGGCGCGACGCGACGATTATGCTCTCGCTCTTCAGCGCGTCATCGAAGCCGTCTTCTTCTTCCATCCCGCTGTCCGATGGATTATGCGCCAGCTTAATCTGGAACGCGAGATCGCCTGCGACGATTTCGTGGTGCAGCTCACCGGCGTTCCGCGACTCTATGCCAGCTGTCTGACGCGTGTGGCCGAAGTTACCGCGGGGATTCGCCCATCGCTCGCGGCCGCTGCCGTAACGGATGAGAGTTCGCACCTGACAACCAGGGTAGAAATGCTTCTGGATAAGACGCGACTCACGGGCACGCGCCTGATGAAAGTCCCGCTGGTCGCCGGTATCGCTGGATTGCTCTCGCTCGGCGCGCTCGCGACGGAAATGCCGGTATTGTTCAACCTGGTGACGCCGGTCCGCGCGCTGGCCCAGACCGTAAACGTCCCGGTTGCTCCGGTTCCTGAAATTGCTCCGGTGCCCAAACCTGCGGCTGTGGCCAAATTGACGCCGCATAACGAGGACGTTCAGGTCGAGCCTGCCCCGTCACCTGCTCCGTTACCACGGTTCACGACTTCGTCGGTGACACAACTTGGACAAGTTCGATGGCGAATGGGTGGCGCGGTAGTAAATACGACAGCGACCAGCATCGACTACCGCCAGATCTACATCAAGAGTCTTTTTGCCAAAGCGTGGCCGATGCCCTTCTATCAATTTGTCTGGCCCGCCGGGATGGAGAAGCCGAACGGCAATATTCCCGATGCCTGGTATGACGTCTCCGCAACCATGTCCGCCGACACCACGCCGGAACAACTACAGCAGATGTTTCAGTCGTTCCTGGCCGACCGTTTCAAAGTGTCTTCGCACTGGGAGACCCGGAATCTGGAAGTCTACGCTCTGAAGGTCGCCAGTGACGGACTCAAGATGCAGCAGGCCGCGATTCCCGCAGGCGCCACGACCTCTTATTACGTCCGAGCCGCCAACACGGAGTGGCACATGATCTCCGGTTCACCGAAGGCTCCCTACGGAATGGAGCTCCCGCAATTCGTGACGGCGCTGACTTCCAGGGCGGGTCTGCCTGTAGTCGATGAGACCGGTCTCGAAGGCTCGTACTCTATCGACCTGACGGTCGCAGACGATCCGAACAGTAGCTGGAACGCCGCCACATTTAAGGCAGCTCTCGAAACGCAACTCGGCCTGACTATAGAAAAGCAGACGGTGCCGACAAAGATGCTGATCATCGACAATCTGGATCTGACGCCGGTAGCGAACTGAGTCAAAGATGTTACGCGCGCTTCGAGTGTCGCTTGTGTGGGCCGCGTGTTCGACATGGCCATTCTTTTTGGCCGGGCAGGATGCGGAGGTCACATCCACCCAGGCCCCGGCTGTTTTCAGATCGTCCACCAATCTGGTGCAGGTTCCGGTGGTGGTGCGCGATCGCGCGGGCCACACTGTTGGCACTCTCGGCGCGGACGATTTCGAGTTACTGGATGGCGGCAAGTTACAGACGATTTCGCGCTTTTCCGTCGAGAAACTCGCCACCAGCGAGAGTCTCCGGACTGCCGCGAAGAGCCCCGAGACTCAAACGCAACAGTTGGGTGAGCCTGCCGTTACCGGCACGCCGCTACCGGATCGCTTCGTCGCACTGCTGGTGGACGATGTCAATCTCAGCGTGACGGATTTCACAAGAGGCCGTAACGCCGCTCTCCACTATCTGGACACACTGGAGCCGGACGAACGGGTCGCTGTCTACTCGGCGTCCGGTAAGACTATGCTCGACTTTACCGGCGATCGGGAGCAGTTGCGCAAGGCGCTGGAGAGTATCAACTCAGTCGACGCGAACTCGCACTATCGCATCGCCGGATGTCAGATGACGTTTTACAACCTGGATCTGGCGACACATCAAAATGCCCAGGTCGTCGGTTGCCCCAATGGCGGCTCACTGCAGGTCAGCGGTGCACAGACGTTTGCGGAAGCCTGGTATTTGATGCAGACGTGGGGGGAGAAAGACGAATCGTCTTACTTCCGCGTGTTGCAGAATCTTGTGGCGAAGATGTCAGTCATACCTGGCCAGCGCTCCATTCTTCTGATCTCGCCGGGAATCTATGTGCCCGCCCGGTTCCAGTCGCAGTTTAAAGAAGTGCTGGATAACGCCATTCGGGCAAAGGTGATCATCAGCGGCGTGGATGCGCGGGGCGTGCTCGGAAGCAGCGTCTATACGGCTGAAGCAAAGGGCGCGCCGCAAGCGATTCAAAACCCGGTCGAACTGGGTGACCAGGTCCAGGGGGGCGATTTTATGGCCGACCTCACTTCGGGCACGGGCGGAGTCTATATACACAGCGACAACGATCTGGATGGGGCGATCCGGCGCGCGGAGTCGGTTCCGGAGTTCGTTTATCTGCTCGCGTTCTCGCCATCCGATCTCAAGTTCGACGGTAAGCGTCACATTCTGAATGTCAGGCTGAAAAGCCCGCGCGGCTACACTGTCCAGGCGCGCAACAGCTATTTCGCGGAGAGTTATTCATCCGATCCTGCCGATGAAACCAGGCGCCAGATTGAAGAGGCGTTTTTTTCGAGCCAGGACGTGAGCGGCCTGCCAGTGGAATTGCGGACTCGGTTCTTCAAAGACGGCGACGACGCCACGCTGACGGTAACCGCGAAGGTTGACGCGACGAAGCTGCCATTTCGAAAGGAAGACGGGCGCAATCGCGACAATCTGACTCTGGTGGTGGGGCTGTTCGATCAGAACGGCAACTTCATTTCGGCATTTCAGAAAGTGGTCGAGATGCGTTTGAAGGATGCGACCCTCGACGCGTGGATGAAATCCGGGATCGAGATCGCGACCGATTTCAATATCAAGCCAGGCAAGTATCTGGTACGGCTGGTGGTGCGGGATTCGGAGGGGTCGTCGATGGCGGAACAAAGTACAGGAGCGGATATCCCATGGTGAGAACGCGATTCTGCTGGTTGCTGGCGCTGGTGCTGATGTCGGCCGCCGTCCCGCTATTGAGGGCGCAGGTGATTCGTGTGGAGACGCGGGAGGTTCCCGTGGATGTGACGGTCACCGGCAAGAAAGGCGCACCCACGGGCGAACTGGCTGCGAAAGATTTCTCCGTCTGGGAGGATGGCAAGCCGCAGAAGATCAACAGCGTGGTTTCGGCCGCGGCCGATCCGGAGACTTCACTGAAGCACTTCGTTCTTTACTTCGACTTCAGCACCATGCCGGTTTCGGATCAGGCCGATACGGAGAGAGCCGCCACCGCGTTTATCGATGGGGTGGCGAGCCCGGACCGGTATATGGCCGTGATGAGCATCACTCCGAACGGCCCGCGTGTACTCCAGGATTTTACCGTCGCAAGCGCGCCATTAAAGAATGCAGTGGCGCACGTTCAGAACACGGTGGGCGGCCGTGGAGGGTCCGGGGCAACTGGCGACCTTCCCGAATCGCTCTCGGCAGTCTGTCGCTCGATGGCCCCCGCAACCGGACGCAAGGCACTGCTTCTTTTTACGGGCGGCCACGCGGATTACACCGGCGCAATACCCGAAGCCTTCAAAGCATCGGTTACGGCGTGCAATCGGGCCAACGTCGCGATGTACGTCATCGCGGGCAACAGTGGCACGTCCGGCGGCTTGCAGAATGCGCCGATGCGCCCGGGAAGCTGCACCGGCTGCAGCGTGGTTATTCAACCCACAGCCGAAGACGCCTCCGCGAACTTCGCCCAGATGCTGGCACAGGGCACCGGCGGCGAAATGCTCACTCTCAGCAACACGCTGAAAGATCAGTTGGCGTCCGTGGCGCGGGAGCAGGACGACTACTACCGGATCTTCTACACGCCGCCACCCGCGAAGGACGGCAGTTGCCATAGTCTGCGGGTCGCAGTGGATACTCGCGGGCTCACAGCCAAAGCGCGAAACGAATACTGCACGGAGAAGGCGCTCGACGTGGTCGCCGGAAAGGTCGCGGGACAGGCGCTCGAAGCGAATGCCGCACACGCAGAAGATACCGGAAGCAACGGCGCCACCCTGCAGCTTCCCTATTTCTATACCAGCGCTAACCGGGCGAGCGTCCATCTGTCGCTCAACCTGATTCCGGCAGCGATGAAATTGCACGGGCAGATCGATCTTGTGGGAACGGTGTTGCGCCCCGATGGCGGTACGGCAGCGCGTTTCGCGGACACGAAAACCGTCGAAGCGGACGGTCAGACGCCCTGGCATTACGAACAGCAATTCACCGTGGCTGCAGGGACGTACGTATTTCAGCTCGCAATCGGCGCGGGCCCGGACACGCTCGCGAAACTGGAAGTTCCGTTGAAAGTGGAGGCGCTAAATCCGGCCAGCCTGGGTATTGGAAGTATCGCGTTCAGCACGGATAGCAAGCCGCTGGATCAGGCGGCGCCCGCGTCGATTGTTCCTATTCTGGAAGGCCACGGCCCGATGACGGCGGATAGACGGCAGTTCGTCCCCGCCGCTGAGAATCGTTTTGCGCGAAACGATCAGATTTACTTCTATACCGAGTTCTACGATCCAGCGTTAGGCGGCGCGAATCCGCCAGCCGTAGACGCATCCACGCTGAAGATGGAATACTGCATTTCCGATCGCAAGACGGGCGACGTCAAAGGTTGTTCGCCCATGGTCAGTCTGGCGGGTCTTGTGCATCCCGGCGATCCGGTAGTGCCATTTGCAACGCGCCTGTCTGCGCTGGCGCAGCTCCCGGCGGGGCCGTATCGGCTGGAAGTGCGGGCTGCCGTTCCGTCAACCCCGGCACAGGCAACACGGGCGATTGACTTCGATCTGAACTAACGACATGGTTAGCGGCAACCACTTTCGATTGCTCCTGATATTCGCTGCCGTTACGGTAGCGATGGCGCAGATGGCTGATCCTGTCATCGATGGGGCGCGCAAAGCAGCAGCAAACTACGCGCAATCGTTGCCCGATTACATCGTGAAACGCACCACAACGCGCCATCTGGACCAACGCCAGGTGGAAGCCACGAAACTACTCGACACCGTGACTGGCGATGTCGCCGTCGAGCATGGCAAAGAGGTTTATACGAATATCAAAGTGAATGGCGATGCGGTGACGGCCCTGCCAGGCGGTGGCGCGTGGTCCGCAGGCGAGTTTTCGACGCAGATGCTGGCGATTCTCACGCCGGAGAGCGCCGCTCAATTCACGCACCAGCACGCTGAATCCATCAGGAGCCATCCATCGTATCGCTATGACTTCGCGATCGACCAGGCGCACTCGTCGTGGCACCTGTCTGCGGCAAACCTGGGGAACGCGACAACCGCAATGAACTATTCGCCGGCGTACGGCGGGAAAATCTGGATCGACAGGGAAACCGGCCGGGCGCTGAGAATTGAGATGGCGGCGAAGGGCTTGCCGTCGGGCTTTCCCCTGGCATCGGTGGAGTCGGATACCGACTACGACTTTGTGAAGATCGGCGATGGGAAGTATTTACTGCCCGTGCATTCCGAGACGACCAGTTGCGAACAGGGGGGAATGATGTGCCTCAGGAACGAAACCGATTTTCAGAACTACGATAAGTTCTCGGCAAACTCAAGCATCACGTTCGACCGCGGTGCGAAATGACCTGGCGGACTTCGGGGCGATCCATCGTGGCGGCGGCAGTTTTTCAGGCAGCGCTGGCCTTCGCCGCTTCGGCACCCGACCCCCTTATCGAAGCCGCTCGCACCGCCGCCGCCTCTTATGCGCAATCGTTGCCCGACTACATCGTGAAGCGAATCACAAAACGCTCCGTTGGCAGCCGCCCGGACCTCAATGCGCCCGGCGAGGACGTACAATTCTGGCGGCCTCTCGACGTGATTACCGGCGATGTAGCCGCCGAGCACGGCAAGGAGGTCTACACCAACATCACCGTTAACGGCACGCCGGTGAAGAATCTGCCAGGCGGCGGCGAGTGGTCCGCGGGTGAGTTTTCTACCGTGATGCTGTCGATTCTGCCGCCGGAGCGGGCCGCCGTGTTTACTCGCCCGCACGCGGAATCGATCCGGAATATTCCGTCGGTGCGCTATGACTTCGCGGTCGATGAAAAGCATTCGGCCTGGCATCTGGCCGCCGGACACCTGCCCGGTGCTCCGTCTCTGGAGAGCTATACGACGGCCTACGCCGGAACAATCTGGATCGACCGGGAGACCGGCCAGGTCATGAAGATCGACATGTCGGCGCGCGGTTTGCCGAGCTATTTTCCGCTGAGCACGCTTCGGTCGGTCATCGACTATGATCTTGTGAAGATCGGCGACCAAAAGTATTTACTTCCCACGCGTTCCGATTCTGTCACCTGCCAGCGGGGTACGCCGATCTGCCTTAAGAACGAAACTGTTTTCGAGAACTACGATAAGTTCTCGGCAAACACGAATGTTACTTTCGGCGATGATGCAAAGTGAAGGCTAACGGGCGGGCGTGACGCGGCTGTCGCCGCGTGTCCCCCCATACGAAGAAGTCAGGCAACACCGCGGGAACTCGAGCTTGGCTCGACTGATGGCAGGCGGAATCGCCTGCCCCACACGGAACCACACGGAAGCCGATTGACTTACGACCATTTATCGTAATATGATTCTGGTGTATGGTACGGAATTCGCTGGTCCTCGCGATCCTGTTCTCGGTGTGTACCACGAGCTACGCATGGCAAGCGGCGGTTCCCACCATTCACGCGGAAACCCGCGTCGTCCAGATTGAAGTCGTGGTGAAGGATTCGCACGGCTACCCGGTCGGCAATCTGTCGAAGAAGGACTTCATCGTTACCGATCAGGGGAAACCGCGAGCTATCGATATTTTCAGCGTAGACACAGGGCAGAACGGTCGCGGGCAATTCCCGGCACCCGCGATGGCGCCGTCAGTGAGCCCGCAGTCGCAGCGCCCGCCGTCGAACGTGTTTTCGAATCGCAACGCAGGGCCGCCGCCCCGGACCACCGTTCACTCGACTGTCATCCTGCTCGATCACGTCAATATCGCCGAATTTGCCGTCACAGCCTGGGAACGCCAGGGGGTTCTCGACCTCATGAACAAAGTCGCGCCGGACGAGCGGATTGCACTGTATGTGGTCGGGAAACTCGAGGGTATCGTGCTCCTTCAGGACTACACGACCGATCACGCGCTGCTCCTGAAGAGCATGCGTGACTACGTCCCCCGGTATATGTCGTCAACGCCGTCGGACTTCCCGCAGCCGAAGGCGGCGAAGATTGATGGCGACCGGCCGGAACCCCCACCAGTAAAGGAGCTGAAGGTCGAGGACTTCGTCGAAGACGTCAGACTCTCGTTGCAGAGCCTTGCCGAACACCTTTCGCTTGTTCCTGGACGCAAGAGCGTGTTCTGGATCTCGCAGGGCTTTTTTGCAAGCCAGATGCACGGCCTGGCCTGGGAGCCGAAGAGCGACGCCTTCGATCCCGGCGAAAAGTGGCAGAAAACCATCGACACTCTGAACACGGCAGACGTGGCGGTGAGTGCCATCAGTGCGGCCCGTAACCCTCTGGATCCCGTCCGTGGCAAGCCTCTCGTCATGAAGCAGATCGCGGAAGCGACCGGCGGCCGCGGTTATTTCGGCGGCAGCAACGACATCGCGGCCGAATTGGCGGAAGGTATCGAGGATTCACGAACAGTCTATACGCTGGGCTTTTATCTGAGCGAAGGCGACCGCGACGACAAATTCCACGATCTTAAGGTTTCGATCACACGCCCCGGATTGCAACTTTCCTACCGCCAGGGCTACTATGCAGGCGCCACCGACATCCCTGTTTTGAAACCCGAGAAAGACGAACTGCTGGAAACAGTCCTGCTGAATCAGGTCGATTCGCACGACGTCGCCATCACGGCGAAGGTTGTCGCGACACCCGGCAATCCGCGCGGTACTCTGACCATCAAAATGAATCTCGATACCCGCACCTTGTCGATGAAGGAAAAGGATAGTAGCTGGACCGGTCAGGTGGACGAAATGCTCGTCGAACTGAACGATGCCGGGCGAACGCTGGCCAGGATCTCCGACACGAAGGATTTCGAATTCACCGGTGCGGATCGGGCGCACTACGACACCGAGGGCGTTATGTGGCCGCTCTCCATACCGCTGGCGCCTGGCACGGTGAAACTGACGATTATCGTGCGCGATAAGAGTACCGGGCGCATCGGATCGCTGACCGTGCCGATCATGTGACTTCAATGCAATCCAAATCCATCCAATGCGCTATCGTTGCCGTTGCTCTCGTAGTGGCAACCGTTGTCGACTCAGCCCATGCGGCTCAGATGCCCGCGGGGATTGCGGCGGACGACCACGCAGCAGGCTCCGGATATCGCATGATCGATGCCGCCCGGGGAGCGGCGATTGGCTTCGTGACGTCGTTACCCGATTACGTGGTGACGAGAATCACGACGCGCTATCAAGGCACACGCACTCTGCTGTTCGATCTCGACGACGTGGTCGAAACCTGGCAGAAGCCCGCGGTGGATCGCTGGCGTCCGATCGACAGCGTAACGGCCGACGTAGCTGCTGAACACGGCAAGGAGGATTACACGAACCTTAAAGTCAACGGCAGGCCGGTGAAAGTGCAACCGCCGGGTATGTGGTCGACCGGCGAGTTTTCGAGTATCCTTCTGGCGATCCTGTCGCCCGAAACCGCGACGCAATTCAGCGGCGAGCGGTTGGATACGATCCGAGGCCGACAGGCCTATCGCTACGACTATGCGATCGACCAGACGCATTCGGCCTGGCGCCTCAGTGCCGGGCCATTTCCGGGTTGGGCGGGTGTCTCCCGCTACACCGCAGGTTATGGCGGCGCGATCTGGATTGACAGTCACACCGCGCAGGTACAGAGGATCGAGATGACGGCTCGTGGCTTGCCGAAATCGTTTCCGCTGGACCGCGTGCAAGCGGCCACTGACTATGATTTTGTGAAGATCGGGGATCATGTCTATTGCCTGCCCACACATTCCGAGGCTGTGAATTGCCAGGTATTCAACAACATCTGCTGGAGGAACGAAACTGCGTTCCGGAATTACGATAAATTCGGAGCCAATACGAGCATTACGTTCGATTCTCCGAGGTGAGCAAAAGCGGGACTCACCTTGTGGTGATCAGATCGTTGACGTCAGGCTCCACGTCAAGAGCAACGTCTTTGTACTCGTCGAATAAGCCCGCGTTGTGCATTTGCCAGGCGATGGGACCTGCCTTACCGGCAGAGGGGTCTTTGAAATCGAGGACCTCGACAGCCTTGCTGCCGGGCGGCTGCGCGACCGCCAGGCGAGCCGTCCCCTTCGTGGCGTCGGCCAGAATTTCGACGCTGCTCCAGGCGTGGGGGTCGAACTGGCTCTTCTTCACGGACGTAAATTCGGCGCCGCCGGCGTTGTTCATACCGGGCCGGTAATCCCAATGGCCGCCGTTGGGAACCTGGAACTGGATGCCGCCGAGCGCGTCAAGCGGGTTTTCGTCGGACTGTGGACGCGTGCAGAAGATGAGGACGCAGGCCTGGTGGTCCGGATTGCCGGAGACGTGACGCATCGTAAACGTGAGCCGGAAGCGGCTGTAGTCGTTCGCCGTGTAAATGACGCCGCGTCCACTGCCGGTACTGGCCATCGCGCCGTCTTTCACAATCCAGCCGGGCGCCACGACGCTCTGAATAAGTTCTTCGGGATACGCGTCTTCGAGCAGCAGCTTATTCAGGCGGGCTAACTGCGGACCGCGGGGATTTTGCACGATGAGCGCGACGGTCTCCTTCCGCAGAACGATGCCCGCGAAGCGGTCTTTGTCATAGAGCGACGGGCCCAGAACGATCTGGTTCAGATCTTTTACGAGCGCAGCAATGACGGCTTTCGAGTTCGCGGCTGACGGAGACCATGCCGCGAGGTCTGCTGTCACAGAGGCCTGTAGACAGGTACGGAGAAATACCGACATAGCGTCCGAGCCGTCGGACAGCCAGGAGGCAAATGCGGCTGGATCCGAGATGGAGTCAGCGGAAAGCGATGTCGCATTGTTTTCGATTTGAATCCAGCCGTGGAGCGTTTTGCCGTCGAACAGAGGCACAGGCTTCGAAGATTGCGTCTGCGCATTAGCGCGGCGAGCGAGATAGCCGGCGGCGCTGAGGCTTGCCAGCCTGACCACAGATCGCCGGTTCATCGAATTCGTTTCGTGCGCCATGATTGGGCTCTTTGGGCGAAGTCTATCACAGAAACGGGGGGACCCCACCGTTCAAAATAGCTTCAAAACATTCGAAACGTCGCGATTTGATAAACATTCCAGTCCGGCCCAGGAGTCAGCCAGGCTCTTCTTCGCACGAGAGTTCTTCCCCGTCGATATCCGAAGAAAGAACGACCTGATCGACTGGTTCTTCCGGCGATTCCACATGGTCCTGCCTGGACCGCTTTTTCGACTGATCCTTCGTTTGACCGGCGTACCAATCGGCGCGGGCGATGGGGCCTAACCGCAGATCGTCCATTGGGGTACCTCGTACAGTTAGTCTGTCGGCAGAAGATGTGGGAGTCAAGGGGGCTCCGCCGACAGGAGGCTCCGCCGCCCCGTTCTGATAAAGTGCTTGTTCAGATGACACGACGCGAAGCAATTACCGTGATTGGCGCAACAGCGCTCACGCCGCTTTTGGTAACGGCGGCGACAGGGGATAAGCCCTGGTACGCGACCATGCGCCGCTGCGGCCAGACGAATTTCAACGAGCGCGACCCGATCGATCTCGATATCGCCTGGTGGGTCCGGCTGTGGAGTTCCATGCGGCTGGACGCGGTGCTGATCAATGGCGGCGGCATTATGGCTTTCTACCCGACGCAGATTCCGTATCACCATCGCAGCCAGTTTCTGGGCACGAAAGATCTGTTCGGAGATTTCCTGAAGGCGGCGAAGACGGCGAACATGCGGGTGGTCGCGCGCATGGATTGCAACTACGTCTATGACGAAGCTTTCAAAGCACATCCGGAGTGGGTGGTTCGGAACAGGGCCGGTGCCGCGGTGACGCATGCGGAATCGCCGTGGCTCTATCAGACGTGCATGCACACGTCCTACTTCACGGAGCAGATGCCGGCGATTTATCGCGAGATGAATTCGCTTTATGAAATCGATGGATACTTCACCAACGGCTGGCCGAGTACCGGACGTCCGACGGCGTGTTTTTGCGAAGCCTGTAAGGATGCGCCGGAACCTAACTCGCCGGCCGGATACCAGCGCCATCTGGATCGCACGCTGGCTGTATGGAAGCTGTGGGACGATGTCGCGAAACAGAAAAAGCCGGACAGCGTCTACGTGGGAAATCTGGGCGGTGGCATTCGCGCGGTGGTGAACCTGAGCAAGATCGCGGGGATCGCCGGATGGTTCAACGCCGATCACCAGGGACGGTCCGGCACCACGCCGATCTGGGATTGCGCGCAGCAGGGGCGCGTGGCGCAGTCGGTGATGAATGGCCGCACAATTACGAATGTGACGGGTGGGTATGCGAATTCCTCGCCGTTGTGGCGGCATACATCGAAAGCGCCGGAAGAGACCACCATGTGGATGGCCCAGACCACCGCGAGCGGGATGACCCCGTGGTTCCACTGGCTGGGTGGGTCGCCGGAAGATACGCGCTGGACCGATACGGGTCGAAAGTTTTATCAGTGGATTGCGACGAATGAGAAGCACTTCGTCAACCGCAAGTCGGTAGCGAATCTGGGCGTGGTGTTTTCGGAGCAGACGAATGCGTTCTACCGCGCACCCGGCGGCACGGATAACACCGAGTTCATGGAAGGCATGTACAAGGCGCTTCTCGATGGGCGCTTCCTGTTCGACTTCGTGCATGAAGATAATCTGAGCGCAGAAGCGTTGAGCAAATACAGCGCCCTCATCCTGCCGAACTGCGCCTGCATGAGCGATGCGCAGTGCGCGGCGTTACGGGCTTACGCGGCGGGCGGAGGCTCTCTCTTCGCCACGTTTGAAGCTGCGATGTACGACGAGCACGGTCAGACGCGGACGGAATCGGGACTGGCGGATGTGTTCGGCGTGCAGCGGGCCGGGGCGCGCGTGGCTCCGAACGGGAATTCGGCTTATGCGCGGATCGAGCGCGATCATCCGATTCTGGAGGGTTTCACCGGAACGAAGCTGCTGCCGCTCTCTGAATACTACATCCCGTTGAAGCCCGTCGCGAATCCGGTGCTGACGGTGTTACCGCCGTATCCGGCGTTTCCGCCGGAGATGGTGTATCCGCGCGAGACGCACACGGATCAGCCGGCGATCGTGCTGGCTGAACGCGGCAAAGGCCGGATCGCATACATCCCCGGCGACTCCGATCGGTCGTACTGGCGGTCGCAGGATGGCGATCTGAGCCGCCTGCTGGGGAATGTAATTCGGTGGACGCTCAACGGTTTATCGCCTGTGACGGTCGAAGGCGAAGGCATAACGGAATTGTTCGCGTGGCAGACAGAGACCGGGCACGCGCTGCACATTCTCAACTACACGAATCCGAATATGCTGCGCGGCTGGATGACACACAATTATCCGGTTGGAACGCAGAAGGTCCGATTCGCGGTGCCGGAGGGAACTCGCGTAGCGCGCGTCGAACTGCTCAGAGTCGGAAAAACAGTCCCGTTCACACGTACGGGCAATGTCGTTGGATTTTCAATCCCGCAGATTGTCGACTACGAAGTAGCGGCTATCACGTAGACTATTCCAAAACTTCAGCGAGCGGCATTTCGATGCCCGAAGCGCGAAGGATGCCATCCAACACTTCGTCCAGATGTCCAGGTGTCGCAACCCAGGCTTCGCGACTTACGGGATCGATAATCCAGCAAGTTGGGACGCCCATATTAAAATAATCCCGGATACGATCCATTGTTCTGGTCAAGGTGTCTTCGGGAGAAAGAATCTCGATGCAAAGATCCGGCGGCGTCGTAATAATTTTCTGCCGGGGTATCTCGCTCGCGACGACGCAGATATCCGGGATCCGATACCGATCCCAGCGCACCTGAACGCGTTGTTCCGGCAGCAAGCGCCTGCGGAGGTGAGGGTAGTGCATTGCCAAAAAAAGCAGGATTTCCCGCTGCGCGCTGCTGTGCTCAAGTTCACCCAAATTGCGTTCTACCACCTCTCCGTCAAGATAGTCGCAGTCCGGACGGTAGCTTGTGCGAAGGTACTCTTCCACCGAAACCAGAACATCGGTCGCCATGATCTTCATCGTACCGCAGGTTTACCCTTTTCGACGGAGAACGCCGGCTTTTCACCGGATCGGTCCTCAAGGGAGGGAGAAGGCGAAAAGCCCGTTCGCGAAGAGAGGTCCGATGGTCCATCCATCGTCCCCGCAAGACCCATAAACGGCCTCCGCGGCGAAGTGCTGCGCGGGACCTCCGGCAGACGACTCATCGGAGTATTGCTCATCTACCGCAAATGTAACAGAGCGCCCCTGCTCTCTGATAATCTGAGGCCTCAGGAGCCTCCACATGAATACGCGGCGTGAATTTCTTCAGCAATCCGGAGCGGCTGCCGGAACCACTTTAGTCTCCGGCACAGCGCTCGCCCAGGTCGCGCAGCACGCTGGTGTAACGGGCCAGGCCGCCCCTCCCAAAGAATGGTACGACCGTCCCATGCGCTGGATGCAGCTCGCCTTCGTCGAAGACGATCCCGGCCAGTACGATCCGAAGTTCTGGCTCGACTACTTCCGCCGCTGCCACGCCGACGCCGCCTGTATCTCCGCCGGCGGCTGCGTAGCCTTCTATCCCACGAAAGTTCCGTTTCATTACCGCAGCAAATATCTCGCGGATCACGATCCCTTCGGCGAAATGCTCAAAGGGTGCCGCGATCTCGGGATGAACGTCATCGCCCGCACCGATCCCCACGCCATGCACCAGGATATGGCCGACGCACATCCCGAATGGATCGCCGTGCAGGCCGATGGCACGCCGCGCCGTCACTGGGCAGACCCTTCGCTCTGGGTCACCTGCGCGCTCGGCGGCTACAACTTCAGCTTCATGACCGACGTCACCATCGAAATCGTGAAGACCTACATGGTCGATGGGGTCTTCAGCAATCGCTGGTCCGGCAGCGGCATGTGTTTCTGCAAGTCCTGCCAGGCGCTGTTCCACGACTATTCCGGCCACGATTTGCCGCGTACCACGAATCCGCTCGATCCGGTTCGCCGGCAATATATCCTGTGGCGCGAGAGCCGCTTGTTCGATCTCTGGCGTCTCTGGGACACCGAAATCAAGAAGGTCAATCCGAATGCCGCGTTTCTGGCGAATTCCGGCGGCGGGGCGCTGAGCGATCTGGATATGGTGTCGATCGGCAACCTCGCGCCTACCTTATTCGCCGACCGGCAGGCGCGGCACGGCGTCATGACGCCCTGGAGTAACGGCAAGAACGCCAAGGAATATGCCGCGACGCTGGGCGATAAGGCTATCGCAGGCATCACGAGCGTCGGCGTGGAAGAAGCTTACCGCTGGAAGGATTCCGTGCAGGGCGGCGACGAGATCCGTCTGTGGATGGCGGATGGCGTGGCGCATAATCTACGGCCGTGGGTGGTCAAGTTCAATGCAAAGCCGATTGATAAGCGCTGGATGCCGGTTGTCGAAAAGTTCTACGACTGGCATTACCGCAACCAGAAGTACCTCCGCAATGAGAGGTCACTGGCGGAAGTTGCGATTGTGTACTCTCAGCAAACAGCCGCCTACTACGGCGCGAATGAAGCGGCGGCCAAAGTGGAAAACCATGCACTGGGTTATTACCAGGCGCTCGTGGAAGCCCGTGTGCCATTCGACATGGTGCACGATTTACTGCTCGATGCGGATCACGTGGATCGCTATCGCGTATTGATTCTGCCGAATATTGCCGCGCTCTCGGATCGCCAGTGCCAGCAGCTTACCGATTACGTGGCGCGCGGCGGAAGTCTGGTCGCAACCCATGAGACTTCCCTCTATGACGAATGGGGGAAGCGCCGGAACGACTTCGGTCTCGCGCAACTATTCGGCGTCTCTTACGACGGAAAAGTCGACGCTCAGGTCCACAATTCCTACCTCAACGTGGAAAAAGATCCGCGGGATAGTACTTTCCATCCCTTAGTTCGCGGCCTCGAAAACGCCACACGCATCATCAACGGCGTGAACTGGGTCCATGTCAAGCCAACCGTCGCGCAGCGCTATTCTCCGCTGACGCTCGTGCCAACGTATCCCGATCTCCCGATGGAGGAGGTCTACACGACCTCCAAACACACCGACACGCCAGGCGTGTTCGTGCGCGAATCCGGTAAAGGCCGCGTTGTCTACTTTCCCTTCGATATCGACCGCACATTCTGGGAAGTACTGTCGAACGACCACGGGACCGTCCTGAAGAACGCCGTCGCCTGGGCCTTCAAAGGCGAGCAGCCGCTGACAGTGACCGGACGTGGCATGATCGACGTCTCCCTGTGGGCTCAAAAGGGTTCCGTCACGGCGCATCTGGTCAACCTGACGAATCCGATGATGATGAAGGGCCCGGTTCGCGACCTCGTGCCGTCGCCGCCCCAGAAGGTGCGGGTACGGATTCCGAACGGCAAGACCGTGAAGGACGTAAAGTTCCTCGTGAACGCTTCGGTGCCGAAATCAAGCACCGTAAACGGGGTTCTGGAGGTGGAGGTTCCCCCTTTTGACCTGAATGAGGCCGTCGCAATCGACTGGGTGTGACACAAAACTCCGCAACGATACACTTACAGTCATGCGTCACGCGCTGAGACTCGCCCTGACGATTTTCCTGGCCGCGTGCGTTCCGAGTATAGTGCCGCACCTGTTCGGCCAGACCACGCAGGGCCTGATCGCCGGGCGAATCGTCAACTCCGTCACGGGGCACCCCGTTTCCGGCGCCACAATAACCTGGTCCAGCACGACGCTGGCCGCCTCAGGAGCGCAAAAGAGCGACGTCGCAGGCTACTACTTCCTGCCCCTGCTCTCCGCGGGCACCTACACGCTGCACACCGCCGCCGACACCTATCAGCCGCAGGAACTGCAGGAACTCAAGTTGCCCGTGGCGGGCCTGGTGACTCTCGATTTCAGGCTGCGGCCGCTGAACGATGTCTGGGAAGCGGGCCAGTATCGCAGCGTGTTCCTGCCCGGAACGCGTACCGTCATCACCTTCTTCGGCCCCGATGTGGATACCAGCCGCTCCGGATCTTTCAGCGCCCAGCAGGGCGAAAAAGCGGCGCTGGACACGTCGCAGTCCTATGTCGTGGATACGAAACAGATCGGCGATCTGCCGCTCGGGGGGAATGACGTTTATTCCATGCTCGTGAGTCTGCCCGGCGTGACCTCCGACACCAGCACCGGCAGAGGCCTCGGCGTCAGCGTAGCGGGCGCGCGGCCGTCGTCGTCGAACTACCTGCTGGACGGCGTTTCGAACGACAACTATCTGGTGACCGGCCCGCTGAACCCCGTTTCGCCGGAAGCAATCCAGGAATATCGGATTTCCACCAACAATTACTCCGCCGAATACGGCCAAACCAGCGGCTTCATCGCCAACGCCGTCACTCGCGCCGGAGATAACAGCTTCCACGTCAACGCCTACTGGTACATCAGGAACGACGCGCTGAACGCCGCCGACTTCGCCGATAACCTCAACGGCTTCGGCCGCCTCAAAGACAAGGAAAACAGACCGGGTTTCCAGGCCGGTGGACCCATACGCCGCAACCGCCTGTTTTTTTCAAGCGCCTTCGAAAACTACATGAGCCACAGCGCACTCGGTCCGCAAACCTACATTCTGCCAACGACGAATTTCATCCCGGCGCTGAATATTCCGACCTCACGCCTTGCCTCGCAACTGCTGACGCTCTACCCGGGCCCGGTCATTCAGTCGCAAAATCTGGTCGCGCCCCTCACAATTTCCTCACCCGTCGTAGTCGGCCGCCTGCTCGCGCTCGAACGTGGCGATTACGCCTCGAAGTCCGGTAAAGACCGCCTCATGGCGCGCCTCGTCATCGACCGGTTTACGGAACCTGATTTCAGCTGGAGTCCCTACCCGGCATTTATTACACCGCTGTACCAGAACACCACGGGCATTGCCGGCAACTGGACCCGCACCCTCACACCGCGCCTCACGAGCGAACTCAAGCTGAATTACAGCGATGACGATTTGTGGTGGAACCGCGCGCATCCGGAAATCCCCACGCTGGCTTCGGGCGATGGCACCACCCTGCCAGGCAGTCCTCTGTTCTATTCGTACCGAAATCACAACAAGTCGTTCGAAGCCATTTACAGCGCCGTCTGGACGCGCCGCCGCCACATCATCACGGCTGGCGCCGGCCTTCTGTTTCGCTTCAATAGCGGCGATCTCACCGCCGGTCAGGACGGCGAGTATCTCTTCGATGGCGTCATCAACTTCGCGTTCGATCAACCCAGCACGCTCTACGCCGGCGAAGACAGGCTGACCGGTGGCCTGCCGAATTACAACCGCGCCTACCAGTACGCGCAAAGTTATTTCTTCATTCAGGACAGCTACCGGGTCGCGCCGCGACTCACCCTGAACTTCGGGCTTCGCTATGAGCGTTTTGGCGCGCCGCAGAACACCGGCGCTGAAAAAGATACTCTGGTAGAACTGGGCCCCGGCGGCAATTTCGACGCCCGCCTCGCCGCCGCGACGCTGGTTCGCCCGGGCTCCGGCAATCAGAACATCTATGGCGCAGACAATCTCGACTTCGCCCCGCGACTCGGCTTTTCCTGGGATCCGTTCGGGAAGGGCCGCACCGTTCTGCGCGGCGGCTACGGAATTTTCTACGATTCGCCGTTCGATAACCTCTGGCAGAACGTGCGCGACAACAACATCACCTTGCCCTCCGCACAGATCAACTCGGACACCTTCAACTATCTGCAACCCATCGCGAATGTGCTGCCGACCGGCCCCTTTCAACCCTCCAACTTTCCGCCCCTGACCCTGATCGATCCCAAGCTGCGCAACGGCTACGCACAGGATTTTTTCGTGGGCGCGCAGCACTCATTGCGGGATAACCTCACGCTCGAAGTCACGGGCAACGGCGCGTTGGGCCGCCGCCTGATCACCACCGACATTGTGAATCGCCAGTTCACCGAAATCGACGGCACCGGCCGCCCCAACGAAGCCCTACCGGATATTTCGTGGCGCTCGGGCCAGGGAATCTCGGACTACTACGCCCTCACCTCTCTCGTGAAGTATCACCTGAGTTCCTTTGATTTTCAGGCTGCTTACACATGGAGCCATTCCATCGACAACCAGAGCGACCCCCTCATCGGGGACTTTTTCAACCTGAATTTCACCACCGTCACCAGCTCCGGTGGCGCGCAGACACCCTCCGCGTTCGCGCAACAGTTCGACAGCAACGGCGACCGCGGCAACTCCGATTTCGATCAGCGGCAGAACCTTTTCCTCACCGGAGTCTGGCGTTCGCCCTCGCATTCCAGAATTCTCGGCGGCTGGAAACTCTCCGGCATCGCGGCCTTCCGCTCCGGCTTTCCCTATTCGGTGCTCTCGGTCACTACGCTTTTTCCCATTAATGGCCAGGGACTGATCGAAGACCAGCGCGCGGATCTGCTGGTGAGTCCATCGAGCGCGGTTCTCTCAACACCAACGCCGACAACCGGTGGCGTCATGCTGCTCAACCCCTCGGCCTTCGCGGAACCGAGTAATCCCAGTGTCGTCGGCAATACCGGCCGCAACGCATTTACCGGCCCCGGCCTCTACAACACGGATATTTCGTTCGCCCGTTCCTTCCACTTGCCGCGTATGAGGGAGACCGCCCGGCTCACGCTGCGTGCCGATGCCTTCAACATTCTGAATCACGCAAACCTGAATAATCCGGATAACCTCTATGGCTCCCCCACCTTCGGTCTTGCAACCTATGGCCGCCAGGGAACGGCTTCCGGCTTCCCTGCCGTAGCTCCGCTGAACGAAACCGCCCGGCAAATCCAGTTGTTGCTTCGCGTTGAGTTTTGATCCGAACCGTTGCCGTATACGAACGGGAGCGCGCCCGATGTGCCACACTCTAATCATTCGCTTCATTCGTTCCCTGTATGGTCGGCACCATCATTTCGCATTATGAGGTTCTCGAAAAGCTCGGCGAAGGCGGGATGGGCATGGTGTACAAGGCCCGCGACCTCCAGTTGGGCCGCTTCGTCGCCGTCAAAGTCCTGCTCCCGAGCGCCGGAGAATCCTCCGACCGGCGAGCCCGTTTCCTCCAGGAAGCCCGCGCCGCCTCGTCGCTGAACCACCCTAATATCATCACGATCCACGACATTGTTACAGTGACTTCCGGTGACTGCATCGTCATGGAACTGGTGCGCGGCCAAACCCTGGGCGACATCCTCGAGGCGGGCGCTATCCCCGTCGTCGATTCCCTGAAATACGCCATGCAGATTGCCGACGCCCTGTCCGCCGCACACGGCATCGGCATCGTCCATCGCGACCTCAAACCCGCTAACGTCATGGTGACCCCCGAAGGCCTCGCCAAAGTTCTGGATTTCGGTCTCGCCAAGCTCGCAGGCACACACGGCGCGCTCGACCTCGGTGAATCCGACGCCACCATGTCGATCTCCGCGGGAGCGATCACGGGCTCCCCCCGAACCATGGAGGGCGCCATCATCGGCACCCTCTCGTATATGTCTCCCGAGCAGGCCCAGGGCGGCAAAGTCGATATCCGCTCCGACATTTTCTCCTACGGCAGTGTCTTCTACGAGATGCTGTCCCGCGAGAAGGCCTTCCACGGGGCCACAGGCCTCGAAACCCTGACCGCGATTCTGCGTGACGATCCGTCCCCTTTCCCCGCCAGCCTCGATGTGCCAGACGACGTTCGCGATGTCGTACTGCGCTGCCTCCGCAAAGATCCCGACCAGCGTTACCAGTCGATGAGCGACGTGAAGGCCGCCCTCGAACAGCTTTACTTCGCCAGCCGCTCCGGCATTGCGCAGGCGCAATCAGGCCTCTGGAAGAAGCCCGCAGCGAAGGCCTTGCCCTCCATCGCTGTGCTGCCTTTTCTGAATCTTAGCTCGGATAAGGAAAACGAATATTTCAGCGACGGCCTTGCGGAAGAAATCATCAACGCGCTCACCCGCATCGCGAATCTGCGAGTCACCGCCCGCACGTCGGCGTTCGCTTTCCGCGGGGCTCAGACCGACGTCCGCAACATCGGCCAGACTCTCAATGTCGCCAGCGTGCTCGAAGGCAGCGTGCGCAAATCCGGCAATCGCGTTCGCATCAGCGTCCAGCTCATCGGCGTGGCCGAGGGCAACAATCTCTGGTCCGAACGCTATGACCGTGAGATGACCGATGTCTTCGAGATTCAGGATGAGATCTCCCAGGCTATCGTCGCGAAACTGAAGGTGCAACTGGCCGGCGACTCCGCCGATGGCACGCTTCCCACCGGAGCCATCGTCAAGCGCTACACCGAAAACCTGGAAGCTTACGACCTTTATCTCCGTGGCCGTTACGAGCTTCACAAAATGACCCGCGAAGGTCTCGACGCCAGCAAGCGCCTTTTTGAAGAAGCGATTCGGCTCGATCCCCGCTACGCCCCCGCCCACGACGGTCTCGCTCACTGCTGGTACTCGGAAGGCTTCCTCGGTTTCGCCGCTCCCAAAGAAGCCATGCCCAGAGCGAAGGCAGCCGTTCGCCGCGCCATCGAACTGGATGAGAGCGTCGCCGAAGCCCACGCCACACTCGGCGTCATTCTCGCGATGTACGACTGGGACTGGGTTGGCGCCGAGCGCGAGATGATGCGCTCCATCGAACTCAATGGCGCATCGCCCGGTTCGCGCGACCTCTACGCGTTCTACTACCTGCGTCCCATGGGACGAATCGACGAAGCGGTCGCCGAAGTGCAAAATGCGCTGTCGCTCGATCCGCTTTCCATCTTCTGCCGCGTGCATCTCGGCTTTCTCTATTACCTGCAGCGCAACTACGAGCACGCACTCGCGCAGTCCCGCAAAGTACTGGAGATGAACCCGCAATACTATCTGGCCCATGCCATGATGGCCCCGGTATACGTGCAGACTGGCCGTTTCGACGAAGCGCTGGAGTGTTACGCGAAAGCCCGCGCTGCCGACGCGAACAGTAAATTCGTGGATTCGCTCGAAGCGATGACGCTGGCCGCCGCCGGGCAGCGCGAGAAGGCGGAAGAGATGCTCGCCGATATCGTGCGCCGTTCAGCCACCGACTACATTTCGCCCGTGAGTATCGCGTATATCTGCGTCATGCTGCGCGATTATGACGCGGCCTTCGGATATCTGGATCGCGCTATTCAGGACCGCGACCCGAATATCCTCGGCCTGAAATCCAATCCGATCTTCGACGGCCTTCGCGAAGATCCCCGCTATCACGCCCTGCTGAAAAAGATGAGGCTGGAATAATGAGGTCTACTGGCTCACGCTGAAATCCGCGGTCCTCACCACCGGCTCACCGGTCTCGCGCATCACACTCACTTCCATCCTGTATTCCCCGGCAGCTAAGCCCCCGGTTGGCAGCGGCGAAACAATCGGCACCACCGGATTCCCCGGCCTTTCGAAACTGCCCACCGTCTTCACCCCTGTATCGACTCTCTGCTGCCCCGTAGCGCGATCCAGCACCCGAATCCGCACCCCGATTGGCGTCGCCGCGGTCGCCGTCGCAAGCCTCGGCTCATACGCCTCGAAGTAAACAAACGCCGGCTCACCCGCGTGGAACCGGCTGTCGCCCGTCGGCACAACCTCTGTACCTTTCGCAATCAAAGCCCGTTGACCCTCCAGCAGCGATGCATCCAGCCCCGCCGCCAGATCGGCCACTTCATGCGCATCCCGACTCAGCGCCAGCCCGCTCGCCCCCGGCGTCTGACCGTTCCACGGCTCAACCACCAGCGGCATCTCGACCTTGCCGAAGCCCTGTGGCCCTGAACTCTCGGAACTGAAAGCCACCCGAAAGTTGTACTTCCCCGCCCCGATCTTAAATTGGTTGAGGTAATGATACGGCGTCTTCAGAAATTCGTCGGCCTGCTTCTGCGTGTCGAAATCCAGCTTCACGGTATCGCTGAAACGCGCACCCGCCGTGCCATCCGGCTTGTACGCAACACCGGCAAGATCGAACTCGCCATGGAGCTTACCCTTCTCTTTCTGGAACTTCATCGCGGACGGAATAATATCCATCGCAAGCTCTACCTGCGCGATACCCGGCGCGGCGTAAAACCACGGTAACTCCATCTTCGCCGCAATACTACCCGCAGCCCCGTTCGCAGCGCGCGTTTCCAGCGCCTGGCCCGCAGGCTTTCCTGCAAGCGGATCCGCCGGTTTCGATGTGCAGTAGCTCTTCCGCGCGCGTATTTCGAGATCGCCCCGATCCACCTTCAGATTGAGTTCGTGGCAGGTTCCCTCGGCCGCTTCCAACAGAGGAGTGTACCCAATCAGGTAATACTGATCCTGCTCCAGCGCGACCTTGCCCAGCGAGCCCGTCAGATCGTTCGTCGTCTTAAACATCAGGCCGCCGGTGCCGTCTGCGAGTGCAGCCAACAGGCTCTGGCCCGAGTCCGTCTGATTCAGGCTTGCGAGGTCCGCCACGGTCGCCCGGTGGTAACTCGTGTCCCCGCCCAGCAACTTATCGGCCGTCCCTCCAGTGGCCGCCCCTACCGTATACACGGCAACGTTCGCCTTATTGCATGCCGCCACCGTCGCTGCCACGTCAGTTTCCAGATCGCTGCTCATACTCGGGCCGGCGCTGAACAGCACCAGCGCCTTGCGCCCCCTGATGGTCCCGAGCGAACTCGCCAGGCTCCGGACCGACGCCAGTAAATTACGGTAAGGAGAAGTATCCACCTGCATCGCCAGCGTCGAAATTCCGTTCGAGCGCGCGCCGTCGCGTACCAGCCCGGCGTTGCTCGCCGCCGTGCTCTGCACCAAAGCCAGCGCCGTTTTCAGACGTGCCGCGTCCGCCGTGAAATTCTGCGCGATCTGCAACCCATTGCCGTAGTTGATCACCGCCATATAGCGGTCCGGACTCGCAAAGCCATCGATAAAATGACTCGCCTCCAGCCGCATATCCGCCTGACTTGCCTGCCCCGCCGTGGACGTATCGAACAACATCGCGATATAGTGCTTGTTCGATCGCTCCGGCGACATCCCCGCGCTTTCCAGCGAAACACTGGCGATCTTCTGCTCTTTCCCGTCTTCCCAAAGCCGGAAATCTTTCTGCGCAAGATCGCGCACAAACTGGTTCTTCTTATCCACCGCGACCGCGTCCACCAGCACCACGCGGGTTTCCGTCCGGATAACCGCGTCCCCGTTATCGACCGCCGCACCGGTATTCTGCGCACACAACACGCTCGCAGCCAGCAGAACACCCGCGGAACTCACAGGCAGTAAATGTCGCATAGCGGGTTAATTCGGCGTCTCATCGAAGGAGAGACTCGATTCCGCGCTGTACTTCCGGTAATTCTGAAACTCGGTCACGTTCTTCTGGCAAATCGTCCTGCCCCGCTCGCAATTCAGCGAATCCGAATATTTGGGCAGCAAATACTTCTCGCCGCCGATCGTAACAAAGCCGTAATCGACCTCCGAGGCAACCGTATCCAGCGGCAAACCGGGCGGCAGATCGCGCGCCGTCATCTCGATCCGCAACACCCGCGACGTCTCTTTATCGATCCAGATTTCGCCGCCATACGCGGGCGTGTACACCGGCCCGCCCGTACTCAGGTGCCAGCGGGAATGCGCCTGGTCGATCGCATAGTCGTAACGGTAAGCCGGATGGTCCTCCAGCGTGGTCGCGCGCTGTTTTGAAAACTGCGCGGCGCTCTCCGGCGAAAGAATCGCCGCCAGCGTGCTCGAAAATTCGCCGGCCGACCACGATCCGCTCTGCTCCACATCCTTCGCAGGCTTGCCGTTCAGCCGCACGTTCAGCAGAACTTCGGTGTCATTTTCGGCCACAACATCCGCGGTGACAATGTCCAGCGCACGCCACTTCCCGGCCGATTCGCCAGCAGTGGTAGCCGTCGCCCGAACACCCTGGAATCGCGTCGTCGTCCGCTGGACAATGTAATTCGGGAGCGAGCGCGTAAACTCAGCCGCCGCTTTACGCGCAGCTTCGATAACGGGATCGGTGTTAGCCAGGTCCGCCGCAAACGTCATCGCGACTAACGCGGACACGACCGCGAACCCAATACAGGAACGCAGCATTACGGAACCTCCACCAGACTGCTTTGCGCCGACATCAATTGACCTTCAGTATCCCGCACTACGACTCGAACCGTGTAACGGCCCGGATGCACTGTGAAACTATGCTCCACCGAAATCCCGGATGCCAGCCTCTTATCGCTGGCCAGCGTCTGATCCAGCAGCCTCATTTCCAGCACCTTCTGAGCCCCGCTGATGTAATTCCCGTCGCTGTCGAACAATCCGGTCACCACCGTGATGTCGTTGCGGTTGCGGTCGGCTATTTTCTTAAAAGCCAGTTTCCGGACGTCGATTTTCGTGACCGCCGAAATTGTCGCATTCCCGTTGTCCAGCTTGAAGTACTGCGTCTGCACGACTGCGGGCAGATCGTGAATTTCGTCGCGCGAGAAGAACGCCTCTTCAATACGCTGTTTCGCCTGCTCCGCCGGACCCGTCGCGTAATTGGCCGCGTAGTAGCCTTTGCGAAACTGCACGTCCAGACCCTTCCCATTCCGAAGCGTGACTTTCAGTTCGTGCAGCTTGCCATCCATTTTCAGGTCGAGCGGCGAGAAACCGAGCACGTACTCATATTCGGGCGCAGCGGCCACGCGCGAAAAGCCCTCGTCATAGTCATTGGTCCCATGATAAAAATTTCCGCCGGTGCCGTCGGCCAGGTTAGCCATCACGTCGGATTGCTGAATCGTCTCCATGGTCGCGAGCGGAACCTTCGCCGCAATCGTATTGGGATTATTGACGCGCTCGCTGGCATCGCCGCCCGTAATCTGTGTGTAGAGCCCGCGAGCATCCAGCGCTCCGATCACCACATTCGCCTTGATAGCGCGATCGATCAGGCCCATCTCTTCATCCCGCCTGGCATCCAGGACCAGAAACCCTGGCGACACCAGCACAATCGTCCGCTGCCCGGGCATTGACGTCATCCTCGTCACAACTGAGCGCAGCACCTCGAGGGACGACTCCGTATCTTTATCTCCCATCAGGACTGCAAGCCTTGCAGCCGTTTTTGCCGCCGCCACAGCCTTACAGAAAATAACCGTGCTGACGAAATGCGTCTCACAGATCCTCGGATCGCGCGCCGGTATGTCTGCGAGGCCGATGCACGGTAAAGCGTCTCTCGCCGCAATCGCCAAAGCGTCGTTGTCGTTCCTGTTGTAAATAAGATCGGCCATGTAGTAAGTGACAACCGGGCACCCGCTCTGCTGCTCTCCCTTCGTGCCGGTCGCGTATCCCGCATTCATCCCCATCAGGACCGCATGCAGTTTCTCCCGATCACTTGTGAACTCCTGCATCTGATGACCGGTAGTCGTATAAATCGCCGCCCGCTCACCGGCATGTTGTGACGAATCGATCTGGCGAATAGTCGCGCCCCGCATATGCACCAGATCCCCCTGGTTCAAATGCATATCGTCGAATAGATAGGCGACGAACCGATCCGGAGCAACCGGAGGAGTCGCAACCGCGGGAGCCGCCCCGCCAGCAGCGAGGCCATCGTCCTTCGGACGGCCCGGCGCGGCAACCACCTCAACGCCGCCATCACGCTTCTCGACGCTGAACCTCGAAATCACCTGCGCCTTGCCATTATCGAAAAGCTGAAAATCTTCCACCCCAAGATTGCCGACCGCATGACCCCTGCTGTCCCGCACCACCACCGGCACCGGAATCAAATTGCTGGTCGACCGAAATACAACCGGAGCATCCTGGGAACTGATCTCCGCCGTCTGCGCAAAAAGAGTTGGGCCACCGGACACGCCGAGAAAAAGCACGACTCCGCCAAGACCGCGGCAGATGGCGATCTTCCAGGCGTCGGCGCGTAACGCAACCGTCCGGTCATCCGTGCTGGTTCGGGCGTAGCCGTATTTCATAAACCCATCCGGGCTGACTCTTTCTATTGTGCTCCCAGCCTGGCCCGGGCTGCGACAGCGCATTTTTCTTGATATACTGAACGGCAAGGATACTTTCCGATGAACCCTTGTCTGAAAATCCCGGCAGCGGCTGTTTTCACGGCCGTCATCCTGATCCGGCTGACCGCGCCGCCCGCGCTGGCGCAAGCCCCGCCGCCAGTGCTTCGGTTCGAAGTTGCATCCATTAAGCCCGTGCCGCCGGGACCGCCCGACGCCGACAACCCGTCCTTTGCCACCTTCAGGGCCGGTCAGGCAAAAAGCTATTGCATCGTATGTATTTCCGGTCTCCGCTATGACAATTACGACGCGCCGTTGAAGGCCCTGATCGCCGAGGCATACCGGCTTGATGCGCGACTCCTCGTTGCGCCCGATTGGATCAATCAGGCCGACGTAAGATTCGCCATTCATGCCACAATGCCGGAGGGCACAACAAGGGAGCAGATTCCCGATCTTCTGAAGACGCTTCTGGCAGAGAGATTTCACCTCGTGGTGCACCGCGCGGTCGTCGAGCAGACAGGATACGCTCTGGTAACCGCGAAGAACGGGCCCAAACTGAAGCAACCGGGCGATCTCGACCATTCCGCCTGTGAGGATTGGGCGGAGCCAAATATGGTGAACCTCGCCGACAACCAGATCTGCCGAACCACGAAGGAAGTCGGCGACCGTAGGGTGAACGTAACGATGATGACGCATTCTGCGTGGGGACCGCTCCTGACGGAGACGTGGCGTGGCGAATCGCCTGGAACGCACAACGAGTACTACAGGATTGCGATGCCGAAATTCGCCGAGATGCTGACAACCACGCTTTCAACCGGTGAAGGAGGGTACATGCCCGGCGCCGGCACTCTCGTTCAGATAGTGGATCGGACGGGGCTTGCGGGAGACTGGCACGTGTCGCTGGATCGCAGCTATGATCCGGATATGGCATTGCCATCCGTGTCCGCTTCTCTGGAAGAGCAGGGCCTGCGCCTGGAGCGCGCCACTGCACCCGTGGAGAAGCTGTTTGTCGACAAAATGGACAAGATGCCGACAGAAAACTGAGATGGCTCCTTTCAGAATTATCTGCAGCCTGATATTCGTAGCGATGGCTGGCACTGTTCATGCCCAGCATTTTCCGCCTCTCGACAGAGACAATCCCCCGAAGTCGAGAACAATCGGCCCTGTCGGCGCATATAGCTTTTGCATGACCGCTCACCGCGACATTCCCGCCAACTCGACCCAACCGCTTTTTACGTTCAACTTCGCTGCCCCCGGAGCATCCGGCGTGGCATCGATCGACGGGAAAACGGTTACAACATTCCGGAACGAACAGCATCTCCTGATTCGCGCCCGTGTTGCCGCGGGAGATCACAGGTTCGTCTTACATGTGGACAGCCCTGCTGAGAATACGTTCATGTCCAGTAATGACGACTTCAAATATTGCCAGGCCAAATAGCCGCACGCGGCGTTAAAATACCCGGTATGAGGTCATTCACGATCTTCGCGTGTCTTGCTTCATTCGCATCTGTTTTTGCGCAGCAGCCAGCCCGCAAGCCCGCATTCGAGGTCGCCTCGATCAAGCCGTCCGATCCCGATCCCGCAAACCGGATCCTGATCGGCATGAAAGCCGACGCTGACACGGTGCATTACACCAACATCACCCTCAGGGACTGCATCCGTGCCGCCTGGCGCGTCAGAGATTTTCAGATTCAGGGACCGGACTGGATGAGCAGCGCCCGTTTCGAAATCACCGCCAAACTTCCCGCTGGCGCTTCCCCGGAACAGATCCCCGACATGATGCAGAGGTTGCTGACGGAAAGGTTCGGAATGGTTCTGCAGCATGACACAAAGGAGCAATCGGTCTACGCTTTGGTGGCAGGCAAGGATGGTCCGAAACTCAAACCCGCCGTGGTGACAGCGGAAAACCAGTCGCAAACCGCACTCGGACCCGATGGCAAACCCCGCCCTCTGATCCAGATCGGATTTCCTGCGTCAGGCGTCGTCATCCACGCATCCGCAGCCAGCCTCGCAGCAATCGCTGAGACGATCTCTCGGTTCACCTTCCGGCCGGTCGTCGATGTGACAGGCATCGAAGGTCAATACCAATTCGAACTGAACTTCGAGCCTGAAACGATGGGAGGCATGTCGGACCCGAGGGTCGGCCAGGACGGTACAAGAGTAGTCGACGGGGGTCCCGCGCCATTAGCGGCTGCGGCCGTACAACAGTACGGTCTAAGGCTTGAGACGCGCAAAGCCCCGCTTGAAATGCTCACCGTGACTCACGTCGAAAAGACACCCACGGAAAACTGACGACTTGCGATGCGGTCACAGAGGAATGTTACCGTGTTTTTTCCGTGGCATTGTGTCAACCTTGTTCTCCAGCATGCGCAGGCTGCGGATCAGCCGGGCACGCGTTTCCCGCGGTTCGATCACATCATCGACGAAGCCTCTTTCGGCAGCTACGAAAGGGCTCGCGAAGCGTTCGTTGAACTCCGCTACTTTCTGCGCGCGGAGGTCGGGTGCGCCATTTGCAAGCTCGCGGCGATAGACAATGTTGACCGCGCCTTCCGCGCCCATGACGGCAATTTCCGCTGTCGGCCAGGCTACATTCACATCCGTTCGCAGATGCTTCGATCCCATGACGCAATACGCACCGCCGTACGCTTTTCGCGTAATGACGGTGATTTTAGGAACAGTGGCCTCGGCGTAAGCGTAAAGCAGCTTCGCGCCGTGCCGGATGATGCCGCCGAATTCCTGGCCGGTGCCGGGCAGGAAGCCAGGGACGTCTTCGAAGGTGACGATCGGGATATTGAAGGCATCGCAGAAACGGACAAAACGCGCGCCTTTTACGGAGGAATCGATATCCAGACAGCCGGCGAGAAAGGCCGGTTGATTGGCGACGATACCGACGGGGCGGCCATCGAGGCGGGCGAAGCCGACGACAATGTTCCTCGCAAAGTTCTGGTGAACTTCGAAGAAATCCGCATCGTCCACCACCCGGTGGATCACCGCTTTCATGTCATACGGCTGATTGGATTCCGCGGGCACGATACGATCCAGCTCGGGATCGGCCCGGTCAATCGGATCGGTACAGACACGACGCGGGGGATCTTCGCGGTTGTTCTGCGGGAGATAGCTGAGAAGCTCACGGATCATCCGGACGCAGTCTTTGTCGTCAGCCGCAATGAAATGGCCGACGCCGCTCCTGGCGTTGTGCGTCATGGAACCACCGAGCTCTTCTTTCGAGACGTCCTCGTGAGTGACGGTCTTGATGACATCGGGGCCAGTCACGAACATGTAGCTGGTCTCGGCCACCATGAAGACGAAGTCTGTAATCGCAGGCGAGTAGACCGCGCCCCCCGCGCACGGCCCCATGATCGCGGAGATCTGTGGCACCACGCCACTCGCCAGAGTGTTGCGAAGAAAAATATCCGCGTAGCCTCCCAGCGACAGGACTCCTTCCTGAATGCGCGCGCCGCCGGAATCGTTGAGCCCGATGACGGGCGCGCCGGTTTTCATCGCAAGGTCCATCACCTTGCAGATTTTAAGGGCGTTAGTTTCCGAAAGAGACCCGCCGAAGACGGTGAAATCCTGAGCGAAGACATAGGCGGGGCGGCCGTTGATATAGCCATGCCCAGCCACCAGGCCGTCGCCGGGGATGATTTGCTGGTCCATGCCAAAATCGCGGCAGCGGTGTTCGACGAGTTTGTCGATTTCCTCGAAGGTGGCTTCGTCGAGCAGGAGTTCGATGCGTTCGCGGACGGCGAGCTTGCCTTCGCGGTGCTGGCGCTCGCGGCGCTGAACTCCCCCACCCTCTTCGGCGGCGGCGTGGCGGCGGCGGAGTTCTTCGAGACGATTCATAAAGTTGAGGCGGGCGTCACGATGTCTCGCGTTCGCCGCGGCGAAGATAGGCGTCGTCGTTGGTCAGCCAGTCGGTCCGAATGGGCGCGAAGACGTCCAGATCGAGGGTGTCTTCGAGCGCAATCGCGCGGTGCGGGACATTCGACGGGATGAAGAGAACTTCGCCCGCATGAACCGTCACCTCGCGGCCCTGCAACTCGAATTTCAGCGCGCCTTTCAGAATATAGGTGATCTGCTCGCTATCGTGCTGGTGCAGCGGAACAACGGCATCCTTGCTGAGAAACACCTGGGCCACCATGGCCTTCTCACCGGTAAAAACGCGCCGCGAGATCACGTCGCTCATCGTTTCGAGCGGTACTTCCTCCCATTTGCTGTGTCTGTGGTCCATGAGGCTGATTGTATGACGCAGCCGCTTCTAAGCCGCGTCGCCGCGTAGTTCAATGACGTAATAGCGGCAATGGCCCGTGCCGACGTTTGTGAAATTGTGCAGATCGTTCGAGGCGAAAAATGTGACTGAACCGGCTGTGGCGCGTTCGGTTTTGCCCGCAATGTACACGTCGATGGTGCCCTCCATGATCAGGATGGTTTCTTCATTCACGTGCTGATGGGGAGGGTGGGATATTTCTCCCGGTCCGAGAATCGTCTCGTGCATTTCGAGATTGAAGCCGGTGTGTGTGGTGCCGAGGAAGATGCGCCGGCCCTTTTTCTTGTCATCGCCCGTGTAAGGGATTTGCCCGGTGTGATAAACCTTTGAAGGCAGCACGGCGGGCTTCGGTATCGCGGCAGTTTTAGATGTTTGCGCGGAAGCGACGGACGCCAGCGCGGGCAGCAGAATGCCCAGGTCTCTGCGGGAAATATTCATTGGAATTGTCTTCACTCCTGACATGCCAGTGTATATTGTTGGAGGCGATTGCTGCGCCGGAGGGATTTTCGAATATGCCGGTTTCATTGCAGGATAAGGTTGTTCTGGTGGTGGGGGCGTCGAGCGGCATCGGACGCGCCGTGGCGAAGTTGTTCGCCGGTGAAGGGGCGCGCGTGATGGCCTCGGCGCGGAGAGAAAATCGCCTGATCGAACTGCGCGATGAGCTTCAAAGCGCGGGTCATTCCATCGAGATCCACGCCTGCGACGCTTCAAAGGCCGCCGATATGGATGAGCTTGCGCGTCGGACGCGAGAGAAACTCGGCAAGGTCGATTTCCTGGTCTACGTGAGCGGGACGAATGTGCAGAATCGGGCGATGTCGCGGCTCAATGTGGAAACTTGGGACAAGATGGTCAACGTGAACCTGAATGGCGCGTACTATGCGACGCAGGCCGTGCTGCCGTCGATGAGAGACGCGAAAAGCGGCTATCTGATCTATGTGTCTTCAATTTCCGGATTAGTACCCGATGTTTCCGGCGCAGCGTATCAGGCGGCGAAGCGCGGCGTGCTCGGACTGGCGCATGCGATTCGCGTGGAGGAGAAGGAGAACGGTATCCGCACTTGCGCGATATGTCCGGGGCTGGTGGATACGGAGATTCTGGAAAATCGTCCGGTGAAGCCGTCGGCGGAAGTGATGCAGAAGGCGTTGCAATCGGAAGATATTGCGGAAGCGATTCTGGCGGTGGCGAAGTTGCCGGAGCGCGCGGTGGTGCCGGAGATGCAGATTTTGCCAACGTATTTATAGGGGAACGACGTTATTTGAGGTTGAAATTTACGTCGACCGTGGTCAACACTTTTGTCGGGCTGCCATTCAGAAGCGTCGGCGTGTAGACCCATTGCTTCACGGCCGCCATGGCGGCCTCGATCAATAGGGGATGCCCCGAGATAACTTTGAGCTCCTCAACCGTGCCATCCGTCCCGATGATCACCTCGAGTTTCACGGTTCCCTGAGCGCGGGCGGCCTTCGCGGTCGCGGGATATTTTGGGATAACCTGTTTGATCAGCTTGGGCACCGCCATTGGACCACGAGGACCTGAACTCCCTGCGACACCACGTCCGCCGGAGATATCAACGGCATCTGCCGGCGGCACGAACGCAAAAAGAGAATCGTCCAAAGGCGCGTCGAGCTTCAGCCCATGGACAGTCATCGTCATTCGAAACGCGCTGAATGACGTTGCGGGAAGAGTCCGCATTTCCCCCGCCACACTTCCCAAAAGGACTAACTTGCACGGCGCTCGACTACCCAGCAATCGTGCGGTTGTCCATCGACTTCAATCACTTCCGAACGGCCTGCACTTACGTCAGCCGTACGCGCGAAGCTCACAGGAATACCCGGCACTCCATAACCGTTCATTAGCAGCTGTACGAATCCGGAACTAACTGGCGTTGTGTTTTTGAAATATTCGTGCGTCGCGGGCGTATACGTCCAAAGGATTGCCCGTCCATAACCATCAAACGCGGCGACGTATCGTTCTTCAGTTCTATCCGGAATTTTCCGTTGTGCGATTGGAAGCGGATGCTCCCGTTGACTCCGGGGGCCACGCCCGCGTCGGCCTGCCAGGAAATATCGGTCGTGAATTCCAGGTTCGGCGTATCGGTGAGCGCGTGCGTGGCCTCGCCGGCAAGTTCGTCGGGGCCAGGGAACTGCTGCGCCGATAGCGAAAAGGCCAAGAGAGCAGTGAGACCGAGTTGCCCGGCCCGGTTCGTGCGCAATGCCATCGCGCCAGCGTGTCCTGGTTGGCGCGCTTTTGCAAGTGTTTTCATTGGAACCGTGTAACTCACCCTGAGACGAGAGGAGCGGGGCCGTTGCAGCCAACAACGGCCCCGCCATGGCACCACGGGACCGAAAACAAATAAACGGTCCCGCAGCTTTGTGGCAGGGTTATATTAGGCCCTGCCACGAACCGGCGGGCCGCCCGCCAAAGCGGCCCTTCCGGTTGAGGAGTCGACGAACCGCAACACCACAGTTCGCCGACAAATGAGAGGGCTCTCCGCGCCAGCGTTGCGCCCAACAACGCCGGGGTGAGCACCGTCTCCTGATCAAAGTAAAACATGAGCGTTTTGAGCTGGATACGTAAGTTATTGAATTCATTGCGCAAAATTCTTGTGACTGTGATTTTAACCAGCACCATTTTTCATTTTCGCGGTAAACTTCGGAGATGAAAGTGATCCTGTTTGGCGCCTCCGGCATGGTGGGGCAAGGCGTGTTGCGCGAATGCCTGCTCGATAGCGACGTCGAGACCGTTCTGCTCATCGGACGGAGCGCTACAGGGCAGCAAAACCCCAAAATTCGAGAGATCGTACATAAAGACATCGGCAATCTCACGCCGATCACAGACGATTTAACCGGCTATGACGCCTGCTTTTTCTGCCTGGGTATTTCGTCAGTCGGGATGAGCGAAGCCGATTATAAGAAGATCACGTACGATCTGACAATCGGCGCGGCGGAGACACTGGTGCGATTGAATCCGGCGATGACGTTCATCTATGTCTCCGGTAAAGGCACCGACAGCACGGAGCAAGGACGCATTGCGTGGGCGCGGGTCAAAGGCGAGACCGAAAACGCCTTACTGCGAATGCCGTTTCGCGCGGCTTACATGTTTCGCCCGGCAATGATTCAGCCGATGCACGGGGAAAAACCAAAAGCCGCGCTCACCAGCTTCGCCCTGACGCTGATGACCCCGCTTATCCCTTTACTGATGAAGTTGGGGCCAAAGTACGCCACTACCACGGAACGGATGGGCCGTGCGATGCTGATTGCTGCGAAAAACGGAGCCACAAAAAAAGTGCTGGAAAGCGCGGATATCAACGCGCTTTCCAGCGGGCAAAACTAACGAGACTCAGGCCGGTTACTTCTTTGCCAGCTTCGCGTAATCCTCTTCCCAATACGCCTTGTTGCCGGGATAGCCGCTGGTATCCGGCATATTTCCCAGGATGCTGCGTCGCAACGAGAGCAGATCGGGGGAAGGCGTCGCATCGGCGAGCGAATCGATCGGGAAAGATCCTTCCTTCGTGATGAGGCCTTCCTTCTTATAAAGCACCTTGCCATCGCTGCCGATGACTTCGGTGAACATCACTCCCGGTTTCCACTTCTCGCCGAAAGCAGCCTGCGCGGCGGCGAGATCCACCGATAATTGAAGGTTTTTGCTCGTGAACTGGGGGGAGTTTCCGGTGGTGCGGGTCCCGTTGGATGTGGAGGCGTGCTGCTTGTCGAGGACCGCCATCACGGCATCCTTACTCGCAACCGGATCCGTGTTGACCGTCACAAACGTGAACGCCCGAAGACGGTACATCCGCCAGGTGGTTTCGAGGGCATGGATGGAATCGGCGCAAGTGGTGCACTTCGACGACCAGAATGTCACGACCTGAACTTTACCGCTGTCGTTCGCTTTCAGCTTCTTCAGCCCGTCGGCGTCAACCGTATCGAGCGTGACCGGTTCGGTGTGGAGTTTGGTCATCTCGGCGTCACGGGACTGCGAGCCAACCTGCTTGGACTTCCATTTCGTGGAGCAACCGTGGACGCGGGTGTCGGCTACAGTGACAGGCTTGCCGGCCAGAAGTTCGTCGATAGCTGCGCGCGTATCCTTCGTCTTGATGAGGTCCGGACGCTGGTTATCGTCAATCTGGCCTTCGAAGCGGAGATTGCGATCCTGATCGAAAATGAAGACGTGCGGAGTGGCGACGACGCCGAACTTCGTCGAGGTCGACTGCGTTTCGCCGTCGTAAAGATAGGGCCAGGTAATGTGACGATCGGCCAGGCGGATCTTCATTTCCGGAAGCGAATCTTCGAGGTCGGTATAGCCAAGCTCGTCGAGGCGAACGGAAGCGGGATCGTTCGGGTTGATGGCGACGAGTTGCACGCCCTTGCCTTTGTAATCCTCATAAAGCTGCTTGATGCGGCTTTCGTAGTTCTGGGATTCCGGACAGTGATCGCACTCGAAAACAATCATCAGAAACTTTGCGCTGGCCCATTCCTTCAGGCTGTGCGTTTTGCCATCCGCGCCGGGGAGGGTGAAATCGGGAATGTGACTGCCGATCTTCATGATCGGATGATCGGCGTCAGGCCGGAGACCTCCGCCACCACCGCCGCCACGTCCGCTGAAGCCGCGTCCACCACGGCCGCCGCTGAGACCGCGACCACCACCGGGCGCGGGAGCCTGCGCCCACGTCAACGTGGCTGTCAGGAACAGGGTAGCTACAGCTATGGACCCGAGGGTACGCAAACGGGCGAAAAAGTGACTGGCAGAGTGGAAATTGGATACTTTCATGGTGGGTGAAACGGTCCTTAAAGGTAAAATGTCGCTCGCGATTACTATATTCACTTGGAGCTGAAATGTCAATCGGTCCGACCACTCCGCCTCCGCCGCTAATAAACCACGCCATACCGTTCGCCGCCGATCAGTTTCCCCACGGACTTCGACTTTAGTTCCACTTTCAAAGCGTGGTTCCTGAGCTTGCCCGATGCTTCTGGAACAAAACCCACAAAATATTGGGAAAGCAGCGTGTTTCGGACCCGAACGAGGATGTTGGCCAACGCGCCACGATTCAGATGTTCCGGGATAAACGATTCTGCTCCACTCATGTCTCCAATAGAGTGGATCAGGACCGGGGGGTGCCCGTAGCGAGTCGAACCGTCGGGCATCGGTACAGGGATTGAGGCTCCGTCCCTGGCGGTACCGTCGGAGGTGAGCGGCCGAGCGGCGGCCTGGGGGTAGAAATCCGGAATGACCGGATAAAGCGGTATTCCCATGGCAAGAGCGTTCTGAGAGATAGCCCCGGGAGGTCCGGCGGTTCCGGACGCAGACAGATCGGAGAAGAGGAGCACCGCGCGACGCGCGGTGCTCGGCGAGGCTGCCACATCTTTCATAGCGGCGACCACTGCCTCCGGCCACCATCCGGTCGATCCCCTGATAACGAAATCCTGGTTCACGCTCTCGCTGGGTAACAGCGCAAGCTTGTTAACGCTTGCCGGTATCGGATCGAGCAATCTACGAAACGCGGATATAATTTCCACCGGGTCATTCGTGGCGCTGCAAAGACGCTCAAGCTGGCTGTCGGTGAAATGATATACCGACATGCGGACATCGATGCCGGCCTGCTGCAAAACGCTCCGGGTAATCGCTTCGTCCCATCCGTTGAGGAATTCGTACTGGGATTTCGCATCCCAGACCGACTCGATCGTTAAATTCGGATTCTTCGGCGGCCGTTTGGAAGTATCGAAAAGAAGTACGAGCTCCAGTGGGACCTGATGCGCTGTGCCGGGGCCTTCAAAGACGGTAAATGGCCTGGGATGTCCATCCTCGCGCAGGATCAGCTCAGAGGGATTCACCTGTGCAAGAAGGGGCTTATCACGCTCCACGGCAAACGGAACAAGCACCAGCTTACCGGCGGGCTCCTGCGCGATAAGCGCAGCTACGAACAGAAAGGAACTGACGAGCCGATAAGATGTGCAGAACATGCAGATTCAATCTCCGCGCGAACAGTGACAGAATATCGCAGAATCCCCGTCGCGCAGCCTGCTCCGCACATTAAAAACATTAAAAAAAGGGATACGGAAAATGGAAACTGCCCATTTCCGTACCCCCAGGGGAACGCCGCCGATGCTGTGAAATCAGGTTCCTATGTGTGGTGACCGCCCTTGTGGAACGGATCGAACTTAAAGGAATAGCTCGCCAGCCACACATAATTGGCGAAAGCGGCATCGCCGGTATAAACGCCAAGCTGATCGTCCGGCTGACTGCGAGTACGGTCGCGATACATCGCCTTCGCGATGGAGAACGTGAACACATTCCCATGGCGATAGTACTGGACGCCGGGCTCGATGGAGAGAGCGAAGCCAGGCCGGCGGAAGCCGAGGCTGGTGCCAATCAGATCGTTCGCCGGCACGCCTTCAAAGCGCGGGCCAAACGTCAGGGTCAGCCCGGAAACCTTCTTAATCGGCGCGGCAACGCCGGCTTCGAGAAGATACTGGTCTGAGATGGAGTTGTACTCGGTCAGCGGCTGGCTGCCGGCGGTTGCGCTGCGCAGAATGCCGTTCGTGTTCTGCGGCGTAGCGAGATAACTGCCGTTGAAATATAGCTGCGCGAAGGGAAGATTTTTAAATGCAGTCCACTGCATGATGATGCCGTAGCCACCGGTACCAGGCTGGATGGAATAATCGTCCGTCGTCAGCTTGCCGTTCAGATTCGAGACAACATCGTCGTTGCCTGTGGGGATCTGGAGGCCAAAGCCGATCTGGACGTTGCCCTTCTTGTTTTCCTTCGGATTCCATATCCAGCCGGAAACCATAAACGACGCGTCGCCGATGCCATCGGCCAGCTGGAAGGTATCTGTATTATTCGAGTGCCGGCTGGCGGTCAGGATCGGCAGATCCGCCGTCACGCTGAACCGCGAAGTCAACTGGTAGGTGAGGCTGACATTTTCCAGATTGATCTTGTTTTCCACCTGGGTACCAAGCTGGGTGCGGGTTAAGCCCGCCGCGTTGACCTCGACGTTCGAGCCGACATAGTGCTCGAAGGAGAACTGATGGCGGTAGCCCGTATTGAATTCAAATTCGCCAGGCGTCAGGTAACCGCCTTCGCTATCGGGGCCGCCGGTTTCACCGTTGGACCGGGCGACGATGCAACCCTGCGCGTGCATCAGGGGCGCGGAAACCGCCGCCGCCATCAGGACGGACAACAAAACTGTGTAAGTACGCTTCATCAACGACAATTCCTCCAATTCCATGAGGATAGAGGAATGCAGGTAAAGGAACAATAACCGAAATCTATTAGATCCTGGTCTGCGGGAGTAATGAAAATGGGCTACTTGTCGAGATGAACGACCAGCGCCTCGGGTGCAGGCCGCGTCCGGTCGCCGGTTACCCAATCGAGACGTTCGTCGAGTTCGGCCCGGTGAATCTCGCCGCGCATACGGGAAAAAATCACGTGGTCGCTATCGAGAAAAGCGGTGTCCGGCACCGCTTCGCCGAGGCGAAGTTTGTCCATGTCGTCGGGCGTTGCGATCCAGATCGGAAACGTGATCTGGTATTGCTTCAGAAACGCCGGGATGTTTTTCTTTGATTTGCTGTCGTCAAGTGAAGCGCCGATGAAGACAACCCCTTTGGCGCCCCAGATTTTTTCGGCCTCCACCATCATCGGCATTTCATCTTTGCAGGGCAGGCACCAGGTAGCCCAGAGGTTGATGACGACGGGCTTGCCGGCGTAATCGTGAATATGAACCTTCTTCCCTTCAAGGCTGGTGAGTGTGAGATCCGTGGGACCTTCCTTCTTCGCGTCCTTCGAATCGGCCGCGAAGGATACAGCTGTAAGCGATAAAAGAGCCGCGCCGCCAAGGACGCAGAGAGTGAACAACACGGAATGGCGCATGACGATCTCCTGTTTTTTAAAGACTACTACGCAAGAGCCGCTTTAGCAAATTCCATGCAATGTTTAATGTCGGCGACGCGGCTGCTGCCTTCCGCGATGGCATAGTCGCAATCGATGTAACATCGCACTGGATATTTTTTGTCGCGGACTAACTGGAGGATTTCTTTGATATGCGAGTCGCCCTGCCCCCATGGCATGCTCACGTTCGCTTTGGTGCGGTCTTTCAGATTCAGCGCGAATACGCGCGAATGCGTATCCTGAATAAATTTCAGGACGTCCCAACCGCCGCCGGTTGCATCGCCAACATCGATGCTGGTGCCGAAGTTCTTCGAATAGCCAAGAGCTTCTTCAAAGTCGGCAGGCTTCGCCATGGCATCGGGATCGGTGGATTTGATGTTCGGGCGGCCCTGAAATGCCACCTTCGTGCCGTGCTTATCGGCAATCGGCGCGATTCGTTTTGCGAGTGACCGCGTGACAGCGCACATCACGTAATGGGCGCCCAGAGTTTTCGCCACCTCGCAGACGCGATTGATGTCCTCATCGGAAGCCGTTGCGGTGAGAGCGGCATCGAGCGAGTTAATCTCCAGGCCTCCGTCAGTAAACTTTTTGCGGATGGCGGTGTAGTAACTGAGCGGAACGGTGAGGTGCCATTGATGGAGCGCTTCGACAGCCGCCGCCTGCTCCGGGTTCGCCGCGCGGCCACCGCCGCGACCCTGGCCACCACTGCCGCCTCCGCCACGTCCAGCGCCGCGCCCTTGTCCGCCGCTGCCGCCGCGACCGGCTCCGAAGCCTCCGCCACCTCCGCCGCCACGCGCCGGTCTTGCTTTGTCCGCGAGCTCAACGGGTTCCGTGGAAGGGGCATACAACAGGCAATCGCCGATGCCGGAATCCACCATGGACTGAATAATGACGTCGAGCAGGCCCTGGCGCGGAAGGTTGTTATAGCTGTAGCCTGCGACGCCAATCTGGACGCCGTGGATCTTTGAAGAGACTTTGGCCAGCGCGCCAACCGCGGGCAGTGTGGCGAGGGCGAGTTTACCGAAGTGGCGTCTGGTGTACATGACGAATCATCTTATCGCCTATTGCTGGTTCTGCGCCCACCAGGCCTGCTGACCCGGATGGTCCTTATCGTCGGGAAGATTGGCGAGAATGGCGCGGCGCATTTTGCCCATGCTGATCTCGCCCTGTTCCTGATAGAGCACATCGCCCTTCGGCGAAAACAGCAGAGTGAACGGGACGGCGCCGCTCATCTTGGGATCGAACGAATCCTGGACGCCGGAGGTATCGTCGGAGGCGAAGAGATAGTTCACCGTGGAAGCGTGGTTCTTGCCCAGGAACGCGAAGACATCCGGCTTCGCTTCGGGAACGTCTTCTGAAACGGTGACCAGTCCCAGACCGCGGTTACGATACATGCGGTAAGTGTCCTGGAGATCCGGAAATTCGGCCACGCACGGACCGCACCAGGTGGCCCAGAAGTTCACCAGCAGGAGCTTCCCTGTGCCGTTGCCGCGCAGTTTCTTCAGGATTTCGGGTGTAGTCATCGTCACGGAAACGGGTTCAGCTTCCGCTTTGACCAGGTCCGGGTCTTCGACGGGTGTTTTCGTATTCCACTTCGTCGCACAGCCGGATACCGCGGTGGTTGCGACGGTCACCGGCTTATCGGCCAGCAGCGCGTCGATGGCGTTGCGGGCATCCTGCGATTTCACCTGATCGGCGCGTTCGTTATCGTCGATGCGGCCCTGATAGCGGAGCTTGCGGCTTTGATCGAAGACGAAGATCTGGGGCGCCGCGGCCGCGCCGAGTTTCCCGGTGAGGGTCTGCGCATCGCCGTCGTACAGGAATGGGTATTCGATGTGGCGGTCGGTGGCGCGGTCCTGCATGTCGATGAGGGCGTCGTTCATGTCGCTGTAGGCGAGGTCGGCATAGTGGACGTTGGCGGGATTATCCGGGCTGACAGCGACGAGGGCGACGCCTTTATCGTGATAGTCGGCGTAGAGCTTCTGAATGCGGCTTTCGTAGAGGTGCGATTCGGGGCAGTGATTGCAATCGAAAACGAATGCCAGGACTTTAGCGCCCGCGTATTCGTTCAACGCGTGGGTCTTGCCGTCAACACCCGGCAGCGAAAAATCAGGCGCGGCGGAGCCGATTGCCATAACGGGGTGGGCCGGGTCGGGCTGGACTTCGTTGTTATGCGACCCGCACCCGGAGAGCCCGGCGAAAGCGACAGAACAGCAGGCGAGTGTCAGAAATCGAGTCGAACGAACCTGGTTGGTGAAAAACGAGTGCGTCACGGTTGCATTTTAATGCATGCCGATGCGCGCCCAATGAAAGCATTGAAGTTGCATTCCTCTTATCCGTGTTCATCTGTGTGCATCTGTGGCCATTTTGCCTTTTACATCATCCGCTAGAACGCGAGACGCGCGCTCAACTGGAACTCTCGTCCCGGCGTCGCCGCTTCCGTGATGGTCCCGAATTGCGGCGTATTGACGAAACGATTCGGCGTACCCCAGTTCGAATGATTCAGCGCGTTAAAAGCCTCGGCGCGCAATTCCACATGCGCTCTATCGGCGATCGGGATTGACCGCACGAGCGACACATCCGCGGTCTGCATCCCGGGGCCGTATACGGTATTTCGACCCACGTTGCCGAACGTGAAGGCCGCAGGCGTAGTGAAGGCCGCCGCGTTGAACCACTGGTCGGTTGTCCCCGTTCCGGGACCGAAGACCGGTTGCCCGTTGTAGTTTGCCCGAATGGGATTTTCTCCCACTACGGTACCCGCGTTCGCTGTGTCGCCGTAGACGGAAATCGTAAACGGAAATCCACTCTGGATCTGATAGAGAGTTGAAACCCTCCAGTCGCGCGTGAGCATTTTGGTGAAGCTGTTTTCGCGCAGCGGATGGACGTCGTAGACAGCGCTCAATACGAAACGATTACGGATATCGCAGGCGGGTCCCTTTTCAGCCGCGAGATCGTTATCGTTCTGGGCGATGGACGATTCGAACATCGGCGAACGGAAATCCGGCGCGTTGCTGAGATTTTTCGCATAAGTGTAGTTCGCGAGCAGACTCAAACCATTCGAATACCGTCGCCGCAGGTTGATGTAACCGGCGTCATACCAGCTTTGCGCCGTATTCTCCAGCATGTTCACCGTGCTGACGGGAAACGACAGGCTTGTCATCGCGACTCCGGCGGGAATCACGGTACCGGGCAGGAACGTCGCCACAGGGAAAGGCCGGCGGGGTTGCAGTGTGCCGGGGCCGGGCAAGTCGTTGTTGATGAGGACGGCCTGCTGCAGATTTTCACCGCGCTCGCCGTGATAGCCGATTTCGAGCGTCGTGTCTTTGCCCAGACTCTTTTCGATCGACGCACTGAACTGATGTACATATTGCGGCGGAGCATGAGGATCGAATGCCGTGAAACTGGTGACCGTTGAGCCCAGCACTGGTGCCGGGAAGTTGAAGCCGCTGATTCCGGGCGTGAAGTTATCGCTTTGCTGGGTGATGGGAAAAACGAGCGGCACGTTGTGCAACTGGTTGCACCACGTGTTCAGATCCACCGGCGTGTAGAAAATTCCGTAGCCCGCATGAAATACCGCGCCCAGAGTTTCAAAGTGATGCGCAAGCCCAAGTCGCGGCGCGAAGCGCAGCTTATTCGGATACATCAGGCCGCGCGGCGTATTATCCTGGCCGCCGATGAAAGCCACCAGTTTGCCATCCTGCTCGTAGAGGTTGCTCCACTGGCGCGATGTGTCCGTAAGCGCCGCCATGAACTCATAGCGCAGGCCAATGTTAAGTGTGGTGTGTGAAGAAACACGCCATGTGTCCTGCACAAAGGCGTCTGCCTGCCATTGCCGCAGATCCATGGTGGGAACGCCGTTCTGTACCTGCCGCGATGCGGGATCTCCCAGCAGAAAACTCGCCAGCGCATCACCTGTCCCGTCGCTCGTTGCCGTCTGGGTCGTGAAACCCGACGTAAAAGTATAGTAGCCGCGGCTCTGGACCAACGCCCACATCGGCCAGATGTACCAGCGGTAGCTGCCACCGAACTTCAGGCTATGCCGCCCGTGCTGCCAGCTCAGAGTATCGCGGCCTTCGAGAACCGTATCCCACATGTGCATGGGGGTAGCAAGCCAGGAGTCGCCAAACGGAGAATAGCCCTGCACGTTAAACGAAGGCGCTCCCCACGCGCCGGGACCTCCGAACCCCACCCCCGTGATGCCGAGAGCGTCCACAATGTCATTGACATTACTGCTTTCCTCGTAGTGGAACATCGCGAGTCTGGAAACGGTGGCCGACCCGGTGTTGATCATGTTCGGCGATAACACGTGTGTCCAGATGACGGCTCCGTTTTGTCCCATATTGTTGTGATAGAAGCCATAGCCAGGGAGATTTTGCGGGGTGAAGCCATACTCGCCGGTAACCGAGTAACGAACATTAATCGAATCGCCGTCGTCAAAGATGCGATCGGCGCGGACGGTACCTTGCTGGCTGATCTGCCGGGAATCCCGCACGTCCAGAAGATTATTCGAATCCTGACCGCCACTGGTTCCGAGAACAGTGGGTGTCCCCATCATCGTCATGCCGCTCATATTCCCCTGATTCGGCAGCGGCACATAGCTCTGTAACATCTTAAGCGCGGAGGAGTTCATACGGCTCAACGGAATAACGTTCCCGGCGAAAGGATCCCTGAAGACCTGAGGATTCGCGGTGGTCACGGGCAGCGCGGGATTGAAGTTGGGATTTGTATGTGAACTCGACGGATCGTAAATCGCGACGCCGCTCTGACTGAAATCGCCGCCGTCTTCGACAGACGTCGGAACGGTGTCGGTCATCGTCATCGCCTGGGTCTGATGAAAGCCCTCGTAATTGGTAAAGAAGAACGTCTTCCTTCCATGCACTGGCCCTCCGAGCGAAGCGCCTGCATTGTTTTGTACCAGGTAAGTCGTTCCCGGCATCTCGTTCCATGTCCGCGCGTCCAGCGAACTGTTGCGCATGTATTCATAGATGGAGCCGTGGAACTGGCTGGTCCCCGCGCGGGTAATGATATTAATCTGACCTCCTCCTGCGCCACCCATTTCGGCCTGATAGCTGCCGGTTTGAACCTGAAACTCACGGACCGCGTCGGGTGACGGGCCGAAGTTCTGAGTATTGAATGTGGGGTCGGTATTCGTTACGCCATCGAGGAGAAAATAGTTGGCATTGGGGCGGGCGCCGCCGATCGTGATGGACGAGTTCTGGCCGGGCCTCCAGTAGAGCGGATTCATAGTGCCGGTCTGCGCGCCGTGACCCATGTGCGCATCCGGGACCGTCAGCGCGAGATCGAGCAACATTCTGCCATTGAGGGGGAGATCGTCAATCGACTTTGGTTCGACAACTTCTCCTATGCTGGAATCCTGCGTCTTCAGCGTTTCCGGACCGGCTGTGACCGCGAGAGTTTCGTGCTGTGCGCCGACGCTGAGGACGAGATCGAGACCCATGTTCTGGGCAACTTCGAGCGTGACCTGGCGGGACGCCTTCGCGAAACCGGTCCCTTCCACTTCCACGGTATAGTCGCCGGGTAAGAGGTTAGCGACCTCGAAGAGTCCGTCCGCGCTCGCAGTCAAAGTCCGGACGGCGCCGGTATCCTTCGCGATAACCGAGACGTGGGCATTGCCAATTGCGCCATGCGAGGCGTCTTCCACGTGTCCACTGATTGTTGCGAAATTGCTCTGTGCGACAAGGCACGAGCAAAACAATGAGAAAACCACCAGGTTACGAAGCATACAGAAAGGATAAGTAGCGCGGAAAGGGTGGTCAATAACACAAAGACACTACTCGGCGGAGTGGGGTCTACGCGCGCCGGGCGAGGATCGGCGCGACGTTCTCTAGCCGGACCGTTCGCGGGGTGACCGGAGTCATAGCTATGGGACCTGCCAGTTGCAGGGTTGCCGACTCGGCGGCCTCCATGGCGGTCATTCTGCGGACAAACGACCCCAGAAAAGCGAACCCGGTACCCTCACGGTTCGGACGGGTCGCGTCGAAGGCGAACCATTGCTCGCCGATTCTGACAATGTGAGCAAGATGGCGCTCGGGGTCGGATAAAGCACAGACCTGGTCGGAAACGAACCACTGCGGGAAGGTAACACTTTGCATGGCGTTCCTCCGAGCAAATCGAATGCCAGGAACGAAGGGTCATACAAATCAGCGACATCGTTGCGGAGGCGGGCACAATTTACCACTGCGTGCGGCAAATTGTTCATCCGCCTACGCCCAGCTGAAGCCACTGTTCTGTAGCGGCAGCGCGCGGATTCTCTTCCCGCAGGCGGCGAAAATCGCATTGCAGATCGCGGGCGGAACCGGCGGTAGCGCGGGCTCGCCCAGACCTGTCGTGGGATTGTCGGTCGCGAGGAAGAATACGTCGATTTCCGGCGGTGCCTGACTCATCCGCACCATCGGATACTGATTGAAATTGCTTTTGGTGGAGCGGCCATTTTCAAACGGAATCTCGGCGTGTATGGCGTGCGTAAGGCCTTCGATGACTGCGCCCTGCGCCTGATTCTGCGCGCTGCTGGGATTCACAATCTGCGCGCCGATATCGCCGACCACCCAGACCTTATGAACCTTCACACGGTCCTGCGCGTCGACGCTGAGATCGACGACGTGGGCGAAATAGCCGGCGTGAGAGAACTGGAATGCGACGCCCATGCCGCGCCCGGTCGGGAGTTTGGAGCGATTGGCCCAACCCGAACGATCACGGACGGCTTCGAGGACGCCTTTCATGCGCTCGGCATTCAGGCCGACATTCGGAGGACCACCCCGGCCGCCGGGAGCCGGTGCGCCGACTACGCGCGGCATGTTGAGAACATCCAGGCGGAACTGAATCGGATCTTTCCCGGCCGCATGCGCGAGTTCATCGGTGAACGACTGAAAGACAAAGGAGAACGCGTTGCTGCGCGGCGCGCGCATCGCGTAAGTCGGGATGCCGGTCTCCATCAGGGATGCGTTAAAGCTGAAGTTCGGAACGAACGTGCCTGGGAATTCGGTTGCCGGAATGTCGCACGAGTTGCCATAGTTCTGGCCCTGGCCATAAGTGACATAGTGATCGCGCCACGCAGCCAGATTGCCCTGCGCATCCAGCGCACCCGTAAAGAAATGGAAGCCTCCGGGGCGATAGTGGTCGTGATGGAAATCGTCTTCGCGGGTCCAGAGAAGCTTGACTGGCTGGCCGACCACCTTGGCGATCGCCGCCGCTTCCAGCATGTAATCGTTGGTGAGTCGGCGTCCGAAGCCGCCGCCGACCTTCGTCATGTGGACGGTAATGTCGCTGGCCTGCACACCCATCACGGTGGCGACAGACTGGCGGCCCTGCTGCGGCGTCTGGCTTGGCGACCAGATTTCGAACTTGCCGTCTTTGTAACTGGCAATGCAGTTCTGCGGTTCGAGCGGAGCGTGCGAAATGAATGGGTAACTGTAAGCGGCCTCAATCACTTTCGCCGATTTGAACATGCCCTCGGCATCCCCATCGTTGCGAATTGGTTTCGTGGGATCCTTCTTCGAGAGCTCAACAGCCATGGAGGCGTAGGCGGTACTTGAGTCTTTGGCCGCAGCGCCCTCATCCCACACAACTTTCAGCTTTTTCCGGGCCGCGCGAACCTGGTACCAATAATCGCCGACGATAGCGACGCCGGAGTGCAGTCCTACCAGATCCGGCGTTCCTTCCACGATGAAGGCATGTTTAATTCCAGGCTCCGCCTTGATTTCATCGAGGTTCGCGCTGATCGCTTTGCCTCTGTATACCGGACACTTTTCGAACTGCGCCCACAGCATATTCGGTATGGTGAAATCGATCGAAAACATCGGCTTGCCGGTGAGCACGTTAGCGTTGTCAACGCTTCTGGTGAAGTGGCCGACGATCTTAAAGTCCTTCGGATCTTTGAGCGGTATCGTATTCAGGTCGGGCGGTGTCAGCGTAGCGGCTTTCGCGGTTAACTGGCCATAGCCGATGGAACGATTCGACGCTTTGTGAAAGACCTTGCCCGAAGCCGTGGTGAGTTCCGCAACCGGAACATTCCACGTTTCCGCCGCGGCAGAGACAAACAGCGCGCGACCAGCGGCGCCCACTCGGCGCATGGGCATGTAGTTTGTCGGAATCGCCGTGCTGCCGCCCGCGTTCTGGCCACCGTACTTCACCTGATCGAGATCGGCCTGGACGACGCGCACGTCTTTCCAGTCGACATCCAGTTCCTCGGCAATCAGCATAGGGAGCGCGGTGCGAATTCCCTGCCCGATCTCGGGATTCTTGCCGATGATCGTCACGATGCCATCCGGCGCTACCGTAATAAAGCTGTTCGGAGAAAGCGGCGGAGCAGGCGGTCCGCCGCGACCCTGGCCTGGTCCTTGCGCCGTCGCCTGACGGCGTGCGGCAAGGCCAAAGGCGATGCCTCCACCGGCAAGCGCGGTGATGCGGAGAAAAGAGCGTCGGCTGGTTTGAGTTTGTAGGGCCTTCATAGCTTGATCTCCTTGTGCCTATCTCAGTTCAGCGACGGGCGCTTTGCCTGACGCCATATTCGCAGCCTGATGAATCGCCGCGCGAATGCGCAGGTAAGTTCCGCAGCGGCAAAGGTTGCCGGTCATTGCGCTATCGATCTGCGTGTCGGTTGGCTTCGGAGTCTTAGCCAGCAGCGCGGCGGCTGACATCATCTGGCCAGCCTGACAGTAGCCGCACTGCGGGACGTCGATTTCCGCCCATGCGAGCTGAACGGGATGCGTGCCGTTTGCCGAAAGCCCTTCAATCGTTGTGATCGGGCCTTTGACGTCGGCAACGTTCATCGAGCAGGAGCGAGTTGGCACGCCATTCACATGGACGGTACACGCGCCGCACATACCGATACCGCAGCCATACTTGGTGCCTTTGAGATTCACGACGTCGCGAATTACCCAGAGCAAGGGCGTGTCGCCGGGCACGTCGACGGTTTCCTGTTTGCGATTGATGGTGAGTTTGAAGGCCATGCGTCACTCCGTTGGTTTCTTATGATATCGCAGAAAAGGGTCTCCGATTCTGCAACTTTCCAGCATGCTGGTTCGTAGTGTAGTCAGAATGCCGATGCGATACGTGTGCCTGCTTGCGTCGTTTCTGGTTTCGTTGCCAGCGGTGGCTCAGGATCCGGTTGCCGTTTTCGGCACGACCGTGGTGATCCCGTCGGGCCTCAAGGGCGACATCTATCATCTGCCGACGAACACGCAGACGCTGGAAGGCCTGACGCGTCTGCGTCCCGAAGGAAGCATCTACACGACTGCGCTCAACGTGCCGCCGCAGGATTTCCTGATCGGATTTCCCGGCATCACGAAACGCTTCGAGTGGTTCGCGATCGACTACTCCGGCAAGTTCTGGATCGAAAATCCAGGGCTCTACCGGTTTCGTCTGGTGTCCGACGATGGCGCGATGCTGTACATCGACGGCCAACTGGTTGCGGATAACGACGGCGTCCACTCGACCGAAGTGCGGCTGGGAAGTATCCGGCTCGCCGGCGGCATGCACACGATCCGAGTGCCGTATTTTCAGGGTCCCGGCGATACGGTAGCGCTCATGCTGGAAGTCGCCGGGCCGGGAGAACAACCACGAATTTTCAGCACCGACGAATTCAAGCCGCCGGTGAATCCTGAGACGTGGCGATTCCCCGCCCCGGTTGATTTGCCTCCCGCCGACCCGGATCTGCCGCGCGTCCATCCGGAGCGGATTCCCGGGCCGAAGGACGCGAAGAAAAAGAAGAAAAAGCCGAACCCCGACAACTGAGTCAGAGCTTCTTCAGGTTGATATTTTTGACCCAATAGCCGCCGGTGGATTCCACTTCGAGCGCGATCTTGCCGCTCGCGCGGAAGTAGTTCGGATCGTTATCGACCAGCAGCATGATGAGGTGATCGTTCATGTACGTCGAGATTGTGTGCCCCACGGCGATGACCACGAAATGGTTGTAGTCGTCTTTGTGGAACCAGGAATCGAGAGTGGCTTTGTCGGCGAGAGTCGCGGTGGTGCGAACGGCCTGGCCGGGTTCGGCAAGAAGAGCGTGGCCGGGATTTGTGATAACTCCTCTGCCGCCCTGCTCATAGATATTGCCGCCCCACTGGTTGTTGGCGTCGAAATCGACCTGATAGCCGTTCAGATTCCACTTCGCCAGAGACGCGCGATCCGGAGCCGGAGGAGGAGGAGTTGCGCATGAGACCTGCGGTCCGCGGCCAGCGCCACCGCCTCTGCCGCTACCGCCGCCTGCCCCGAAACCGGCACCGCGACCGCTGCCACCTCGACCACCACCTCCGCTGCCACCGCGTCCACCGCCGCCGCCACGGCCAGCCGGAGGCGGATACTTCGGGGCATTCGGATCTTCGGTCAGGAAGCTGCGGAACTGCATGCCGCCGTTAACGTTGATGGTGCCCTTCATGTCGTATTTCAGGATGAAGTCGCCCGCTTCGCCGCCGGTCCAGATGTTGTACGTCGTGCCGGTGGGATGCTCGCAGGCCGTATCGATATGGATTGCGCCATCGACCACATTCCACATGCCGGGCGCGCCGTCCCATCCGTTGAGGGTCTTGCCGTCGAAAAGTGACTGGAATCCGGTATTGTCGTTGTAATCGAACGGCACGGCGGAGCCGCGCAGGCCACCACCGCCGCGGCCGGATGCGCCCGGCGCACCGGGGGGCTGCGAGAACGCCCACGGGGCGAGAAGCATCAGCGCACCCGCGCCCGCCGCGATCGATATCAAAGAAGTCTTGCTCAGTTTCATGTTTTCCAGGTCCTTTAAAATTCGTCTTAGTTATTATCGGCCCATTGAAGTGCCGAATGCGTAAATCATCGCGTCGTTCGTCGCGACATACACCTGTCCGCTCATCGACCATAATCCGGCCGATTTCACGGACGATTTGACTGTCTTGCCACTGTTCCAGATTGCCTTGCCTGTCACGCCATCCAGTGCGTATAACACCGCCGGAGTGGTTGCCGAGCCACCGGCTGCGGCGAAGACGACGCCATTGACCACGATGGGCACGGACGGTGTTGCGATCGCGGGGGACGTCCATCCTTGCTGGAGTGAATCGCCCGCGACTTTGAAGGCAACGATGCCACTGTTTGCGCCCACAGCGGGAAGCAGGAGCCAGCGGGTTTGCGAGGCATCCTCCCACGTGGCGAGAGCGGTGGGCGACCACATTTTCGAGGTCGTGGTGGCCAGCGATGTGGCGAGAGGCTTCTTATGATCCGGGCCACCCAGGGATGCCGCATCGAGCAGGAAGATGCGTCCGTCTTTTGTCGCTGCAGCCAGCAGTTCGCGTCCGCCCTGCGAGAAGATGACCGGGGTTGAGGAGAATGCCGCGCCCGGCAGCGTGAACCAGTCTTTCACCATGAGCGTCTTCGGATCGAGAGCCACAATCGCATCCGAATAACCGTTTGGTCCGGCGGTTCCATCGCCGATGGCTACGTAAAGCGTACCTGTGGATGACAGCGCTATTTCGCCGACAGGACTCGCGCCGGATTTCCAGGGGGGATACGGGTACGGAAGAGAGAGATCCATCGCCCACACACCGTTGGGGACACCTCCGCAGTTGTTAATGGTTGAGGTGTACATGGTGTTGCCAATCAGAATCAGTCCGCTTGCGTTCGCGTTGGCAGGCAGGAATTGTACCGGCTTCTTCAGTTCCTTACCCTGCGCCTGACCTATGGCGTGCACGACGCCATCGCCTGCGATGACGTAGGTTTCGGCGGGTGCGCCACGAAGGCCGGGAGGACGACCGGACGCTCCCGCAGCACCGGCGCCACCGCCTCCCGAAACTCCCGCTGCTCCGCCGCGCGCGGCGCGGACTACAAGCTGAGAAGGTACGCCCTCACCGGGCGCACCCACTCCGCCGATGGCACCGCGCCCTACGGTAACTCCGCTCACGCGTCCACCACCGAGAATAGTGCCCACCACCATCGGGTTGAGGCTTGTCTCCCGCGTGACGCCGGAGGTTAGCCCGCCCGGACATGCCGCCGTCACGGTTGCCGGTGCCGGTACATCGAAATGTTTCGTCCACGCGATGGCGCCGGTATCGATTTCGTACGCATAGAGGTTGTTGGCGCTGCCTGCGACGTTTCCGGGAGCAGGGTCCAACTGCGCGGTGTTCCCGCTGACGCCTGCGCTGATCGATTCGCGCGGGGTATGACCTACTTTTGTGACCCACTGAAGACTGAAGTCAGACTTTTGCACTCCCTCGACCGAGATGGCCGCATCCGTTCTCACCCACGCGGTGCGCTGCGCGTCGGCACGGGTGGTGGTCCAGCCAGCGCCGCCACGTCCCTGGCCCCAGGCTACGCCGATCGCGACCACCACGGATGTCACGGCAACAATCGATAACTTCTTCATTGCGTTTTCCATTACTTTGCGACTCCAAAGCAGTAGAGAGTACCGTCGAACGTATCGATATAGGCCTTGCCATTGACAGCCGTCATGCCGCTGCCGTGATTCCAGGACGTAATCTGATCGCCGCTCGACCACAGCAGGCCGCCGTTCGCGGGATCGAAGGCATAGATGGTGGCGTGCCGCGAATTCGCGATGCGGTTGCCGGTCTGGTTGTTGCCGCCGACCGCAGGTTTACGGGGGGCTTCGTCCCAGGCGACGTCGGGGTTCGATTGGTAGGTATCTTCGCCCGCGCCGTTGACGAACAGGACACCGTTCGAATAGATGGCCTCATCGCCCTGATCGATATCGCCATAGCTCCAGACGGGCGTGAGATGCCATTTCCCGGCGTTCTCTTCGACTTTGAGAACCGCGACACCGCCCAGGTCCGGCTTACCGATCTCGATGGGCGAATGATAAACATCGCTCATCGGGCCGAGGAAAGGCACGGCGACATATAACTGGCCGGCCGGGTCGATCCATGCGGCCATCGCGCCCCAGACGCCGGCTGCGTCATAGCGCACGGCGGGGTTGCAGATCTGCGGAGTGCGATCCAGCATTTCCGAATGCTTTTCGTAGGGCGGGTCCGTGCCGGCGATGGCATCGCGGTCGACTAACCACACGCGGCACTCCTTGCTGCTGCCCAACATGAGGTGCTTGCCCTTGTAGTCGATGAGCACAGGGCTGACGTTGATATCGAGATCGCGGGTGTGCATCCAGTTCGCGTTGGGCGGGGCGAACCAGCCGGTGAGCTGCAGTTCCCGGTTGGCGTCTTCTTTGACGGCGACGATCGTGTCACCCAGGCTTTTGGTCTCCGGGTTGTAGGTGCCGTCGCCCGTGCCCATGTAGGCGGTGCCATCGGGAGCGACGGCCACACCGCGGCGGCCCCACATGCCGCCACCAGCCGGGACAAAGGCGCTGGCCTTTTTCGTGGCGAGATCATAGGCGAAAAACGCGTTCGTGGTGCCGCCGCAGCTCTGCGAATTCGAGGTGTAGATGACCCCGTTGAAGAGATTCAGCGACCAGGGCTTCGCGTTGGCCGGCATGAATTTCTGCGGCACCGCGAGATCTTCGCCATCCGCAACGTTCACTTCGTGCAGGTGGCCGTCCCAGGAGACGGTATAGAGAGTGAACTTTCCGGGACCGCTGCCCGGACCGATCACGGGCGTGTCGGTCTGGCCGCCGGGACACAGCGTGCTGCCGCCCCGGCCGCCGGGAGTATCCGCGTAGTCGCTGTCAAAATGCTTGTGCCAGAGCTGCTTGCCGGTTGCGGTGTCGAAGCCCCACAGGTCATCGGAAATGCCGGAAACAACTGCGATTTCTTTCGTGCCGCCGGTGGTGGCGACCTTCTCAATCACAGTGGGCGGAAACATGTTGTGCATCTGGCGGGTGGCGCCATCGAGGTGGACCTTCCACAGAAGCTTCATAGTCTTCACGTTGGTTTTGTTGAAGACCGTTTCGTTTTTCACCCAGCCGGTCCGGCCTGGATCGCCACCATCGGCGACATAATCGGCGGACCAGCCGGCAATGGACCCGAGAATGATGATTGCAAGCAGACTTAGCTTTCGCATTTCGATAGTTCCTTACTGCGCGCGATTTGTGTTCTCGCCATCTGAAATTCTACACCCCTTGATATTTGATTTTTCGCGTTTTTTCTCAGTATTTTGCATAAAAATGGTCCATCCTTTGCTTTAAGTCGGTGAGCAAAGGACGGACCATCGGAGCTGAAAAAGTTGACCAGTTTTTGTGCGCTGGCTCGGTGCGGGAGTTTCAGTCCCTGATCCGCCCGAAAGAGACGTTCACCGTTCACGGTTGGGCTGTCCCCATCCGGTGGGTTCGATAGCCTCTGTGGTGGCTTCGATTGACCCTACGGTGGGTTCGAAAGGGTCTGCGGTGGGTTCGTTTTCAGAGGCCGGTTCTTTGTTTTCATGGGGTTCGGTGGGTTCGAATGGCACTTTTGTATAGTTTGCGCGTGCGCGCCGGTGATGAGATGAAATTGGACGAAGTTTTCCATGCCGATTACAGTGCAAGGATTCGGTGTTGGTGCAACCGTCGAGTGACTGAATTGCGGCGCCGTTAATGAATCACTCGGTCGCAGGCGTATCAGAAGATCTGCAGGCTCGGTCGCCGAGAGTTTGCCGCGCGTCATTCTTCCGCCTACCGCTTTGATTCGGAGCGGTTTATCGAAATCCAGGTTCGTTTGGTTATTTTTGCTGTTCGTGGAATCGGCATCATGGCGCCGATCCGATTCGATCAAGACTAAACATAGAAAAGGGGCCGACGGAAGCTCCGCTCGGTGGGTTCGATCAGTTCCATGGTGGGTTCGATCAGTTCCATGGTGGGTTCGATTCGGCCTATGGAGGTTCGGCTTCAGAGCGATGTCTTTTGTTTTCAGGGAATCAGGTTGGTTCGTTCCGTCTTTTTTGCCGGTTCGCCGGGTTTGCATGTTAGTGAGGTTCAATTGAACGAAGTTTTCCATGCCGATTACAGTATGCACAACAGCGCAAGAATTCCGAGGTCGAATTTCCGGGATAAATTATTGTTTTGTTGGGGTTGCGGGGTGAAAAATAGTTGTGACTGTGTTTTTCGGGAGGGTTGGATTTGGCGAGATTGCATGGAAGCAGTGACTCTCATCGGAGCCAGCGCTATTGTTCCGCTCAGCGCCTGCAGCCGGAGTTGCACGCGGAATTTGATGGCATGACGTCATGTCTCAGCCAGGCGAAAGGCGGCTATAGCATATATACTGTGGCAGTGCTGGGCCACGTTATTCCGCCTTCGCAAGCCCGAATTCCGTGGAGTACACTTTTTCAGGTAAGGGCAGACTTCGATGACGCCGATGACCCAAAATACGTTCAACAGGCGGCAAGCCGTGACTCTCATCGGAGCCGGCGCTATGGTTCCGTTCAGCGCCTGCAAACAGCCCGCGTCTTCCCGGGCCCTGGCGAGCAGCGCCAGTGGGGAGTTGTATTTCACGAGTCTCCGCGAGGTAGCCCGGCGAATCCAATCGCGTGATCTATCTCCTGTAGATTTGACGAAGCTCATGCTTGAGCGCATCAATCGAGTCGACCCCGGATTGAAGAGCTTCGCCACTTTGATGAGCGAACAGGCTCTGGCCGATGCCGCCTCCAGCCTTAGCGAAATCGAGGCCGGTCGCTATCGGGGATCTCTCCATGGCATGCCGATCGGGATCAAAGACCTGTGCTACACGAAAGGGGTCCGCACGATGGGCGGAACTGCTGTTCTCAGGGATTTCGTTCCAGCCTTCGATGCCACCGTGGTCTCGAAACTGCGGTTAGCGGGCGCCGTCATACTCGGAAAACTCAACCTCTCGGAAGGAGCGGCGGCCGGGTACAACCCGGCCTTCGACGTCCCCGTTAATCCGTGGCGAGCGGACCGCTGGCCCGGCATGTCGTCGAGCGGATCGGGCGTAGCGACAGCGGCGGGCCTGTGTTTCGCCTCGATCGGGACAGACACCGGGGGATCGATTCGTAATCCGGCGTCCGCGAACGGAGTTGTGGGCCTGAAGCCGACCTATGGCCGTGTCAGTCGTTATGGGGTGCTGGCCATGGCGCCTTCACTCGACCATGTAGGGCCCATGGCCCGCACAGTGGCTGATGCCGCGATCATGTTCGATGCGATGGCGGGCTTCGATCCGCAGGACCCAACCTCGCTGAACGAGCCGCCGCCGAACGTGCGTGGCCAGATCGACCGGGGCATCAAAAATCTGCGAATCGGTTTGGATCGAACCTATGCACTGAAAGGTATCGACAGCGGTCAGGCCTCGGCACTCGAAAACGCGGTCAAGGTCCTGGAGAGTCTTGGCGCACAGATTGTCGACGTGAAGATGCCAGACGTTGCGTCGGTTGTTGAGATATGGATGCCGATCTGTTCTTCGGAGATGGCCGCGGCACACGCGGCACACTACCCTTCTCGCGCGAGCGAATATGGACCCTACGCGCGTGAGTTCCTGGCATCCGGGCTGCGCGTGACGCCGCGGCAATTGTCGGCCGCCCGAAAACGGCGGGCCGAACTGACCACACAGTTCGCGGCATTGCTGGACTCGGTAGATGCGATGGCCGGACCGGCGGGCGGCGACCCGGCATGGCCCATTACTCACGAATTGCAAGTGGGGCCGATGGCAGCCTACCATGCCGCGTGGTCCGCCGCCGCGCCGCGCAGTTCCGAGTTCACCATGCCGATGGACCTCGCCGGGGTGCCGGCGATCTGCCTGCCGTGTGGGTTCGCACCGGAGGGCGTCCCTTACAGCATTCAGTTCACCGGGCGGCGGCTGAGCGAGGGGATGCTGTGCCGCATCGCTTATGCCTATGAGCAGGCAACAAGCTGGCACGACCGTCACCCGAAAGTGTGAAGGCACTGCGAAGGCGCCGCGCCACGACGCTCAAAATTTCTGGTAAAGGTTCCGACTAAAACGGGATGCTGAAGAAGTGCTGCTATAACCAGGTCGCAGGCGAAAACGTGTACTCCACGATCAACATGGGCAAGAAACGGCGTTCTGGAAGAAATCAGCCCGAGCGCACAGAACACTTTCGGATTACCCACGCCGAACCGGAACTGCACGCGGAATTTGATGGCATGAGGTCATGTCTCAGCCAGGCGAAAGGCGGCTATAGCATATATACTCCTTAGAGACGACACAATTGCCTGCCGCGATCAAACAACGACGGGGCACCGCAAAGGCAGCCAGAGGGAAACGGCTCGACCCCGCGCATTGCCGCGGGCGTCGCTGAGGGCTCGCTGGAAACCGAGTTGTCTGCGATTGGCAGGGCAGCGCCAGCCCGAGAGTGGGCAAAAGTCCCTGCCGACTATTTTGCAAATCTCGACCACTAGCTCCACGGCGCACCGAAGTGGCGCGTGATACGACCAGAGGGCGCGGGGCCCGTCGCCTCCCAGGACAAGCCCAACGTATCCCGGTAGAATGAGATTGTGACCCAACATGCGGAAGCGATATTCGAGGACGGGCTCTTGCGGCCGCTCGAGCCTTTGTCACTACACGACAAGCAGCACGTCCTGTTGACGATCACCGACGTTTCGGCTCCCCGCGCGAATACGGGCCGAATACCGGAGAAGGAGTGGCTCAGGGTGCACGGCCAGAAGTACAGTGGCCAGTGGGTCGCCCTGAATGGCGAAGAACTCCTCAGCCATGGTTCAGACGCTCGCGGGGTGCGCGATGAGGCGCGTGCTAAAGGCGTCCAGACACCGCTCATGGTTCACATCCCGGACGAGCCCAACTTGCCGTCCGCGTTCTGGGTCTAATGCCTGCCATCGAATTCAGCCGGGCTCATTCATATCTGCCGGCGGACGACGGGATCTCGTTGCCGGTAATTCTGAACAACGGCGCGGAAAGGGTCAAGCTGCCTGCTCACGTGGACACCGGGGCATCCCACTGCCTGTTTGAACGAAAGCACGGCGACTGCTGAACCTCGACGTGGAGGCGGGCGATCCAATGGCATTCCGGACTGCCACCGGGCGCGGTGAGGCTTTTGGTCATTTGGTCACCATTGAGACGCTCGGTCTGAACTTCGAATCTGTAGTGTATTTTTTCGCCGATGAACGGATTCATAAGAATCTGCTCGGGCGACTCGGCTGGTCAGAACCGCATTCGCCTCGGCCTGATTGATCATGACGGAGTCCTTTATGTGGCGTCTTACGATTAATGGGTTCATACCGCGAAACCCTACCCCAGCCGCTGTTGCGGGCACGATCACGGTCGATTGCAGGTCTGCCCCCGCCGGAAACCCGTAAACGGCGGCTCATTCTTCCGTATCCTCCCTCCGAGTGGCGCGCGATTCGGCCGGGGGCCACATCGACGACATGCCGACTATTTGTTAAAGTGAGTTCCCACAACAGGACTTCTGGACATCCATGACAAGCCTGAGGTGCGAAGTCTCGGCGCTGCATGTCCGATAACAGATTTTATCGGACATAAGCAACCCCCGCCGACCCGGCAGAAAGCAAGAAAGGCAGCCGGAAGGCAGACCCAGTGCAGACCAGCGACAGAAACGAGGCAGATCAACGCCCAAAATAAATCCTAGGTTGGCTTCTGACGAAGCTCGATAATTCACTCAGAGGCAAGAATCATGGAAAGAATCATGGAAATCAACGGGACGAAATTGAGAGTGGAGCGCGAGGCTATTAGGGACCTGACGCAAGTAATCCCTGCAGAGAAGGCCCGCGTTCCAGTGAAGGCTCTGATCGCGGCTGAAACCCGAGATTCGATCAGCGAAGAGCACCTGAAGCGCCTGTGTACTGTTCTTGGCGCTTCACCCGACGTCTTCGCCACGGTGGAGCTCGTCGGGACCGCCCGCCATGAGGTAGAGGAGATCACCAATACGATCCTCAAGGCGCTTGTGAAGGCACATCATGCTGGCAGAGACGCTGTCGAGCGGCCACACAGTATCCCTAACGCTGACCGCACCCTTCCTTCAAAGATCACTGACCGGAGCAAGGTGGATGATCCCACTGAACCGGTTGACGTGGCGACTGGAGGGCCAATATTGAAGACTATTCTCAGTGAAGCGAAAAAACAGGGCCATCCTTTACGGGAAGGATTTGATTACATTGAAGAGGAGTCCGGCCACCAAAGGGTCTCAGCCGCCGGGTACTCTGCTCAGGGCCATCCAAAGCACTGCGTATTTGTCGATAGCGCGGATGACACAAGCCAATTCCGCCGGAACCTTGGCGGCACGAGTTTAATCGGCGTGTACCGCCACAACGTGGGTTGGATCTGCGCGGCAGCCGTCGATGCTGTTCACGCTCGGCTATTTTCTGCGATTCGCGGTCTCCATCCGACGGCGGAACAGCTACCGGCTTCTCCCCCCAATGGGTCGGCCGTGCGCGGTAGGGCTCTCCATCTTGGCCCCTCGGGGCGGAAGACTTTGCGGGGGGCGTGCGCAAATCTGTATCTTGGTAAACCCTACCGGATACTGGAGGCAGCAACGACTTATGCCAAACTCCTGTCGGAGGCCAACGGCATAAGGGAAACCGTGTCTTATGGGGGGTCGCGGGGGGCTCTCCTATGCGCCCAAGGGGTTATCGATGTCGCCGTCGAGATGAAGGGCTTTAGGCTCATCGATTGTATCCCTGGGGCTTTTATTGCCAAGCATTCCGGCTGCAGCGTGGTCGACGAGAGCGGGCAGCCCTTCCGTTTCGGTGTTGACCGGGAGCTTGAACTGGTGCTGGCGTCGGGTTCGGGCGACCGGATCGTCGAACACGTCACGAAATGCCGCAGGAAATTCATATGTGCTGCTACCGATGCGCTCGCCCAACAAGTGCACAGCCAGCTCTAAAAAAGGAAGACAACAGACGAGATCAAATCCAAAACGAAGGGTAGATGCAATATGGCACTGACACCACAAGAAAAGCAACGCCAACGAGACCTAGAAGCAGCCGGGAACACCGGCGTTGAAAACGACGAGTTGCACAACTTAAATGTGCAGGAGGACGAAGACAAGAGCTCGGAAGAATTGATGCGTATCGTCGGGGTAAAAGAGGGTATCCATGGGGCGGGGTGGGCAAAAAAAGCCCGTGGCGAGCTACGCCGGAGGGGCTATCTGTATTAATCGCTAGTTCCCGTAATTAGTCGGACAAAACGTCCTTTTATGTCCGGCGATATGAAAAGGCAACGCGTTTTTCTCAGTTTTGGGGACACGTGTGTGTGATCGTCGTGACGACAGGGATGAGTTTCCCGTTAATGCTTTCAAGATGCGTCGTAGTATAAGGGGGGGGCGCGAAGCAGTCCGCCGGCTTAGCCACCGGAGCCACCTTCGAAAAAGCATAACGGGAGACGGTGGCATCCTTGCCCTCCGCTGCCACCCTCCTCAGCAATTCGCGGTCGGTCAGCGTCCCCGCAGCGGCGAGCCGCACGCCGGCATCCGGGTCCTCGACCGCAATCCTCGCCAGCAGCGGCTGGTTGGTCAGCTTCCCCGCAGCGGTGAGCCGCACACCGGCATCCCCGTCCTCGACCGCGATCTTCGCCAGCAACGTCTGGTCGGTCAACTTCCCCGCAGCGGCGAGCCGCACACCGGCATCCGAGTCCTCGACCGCGATCTTCGCCAGCAACGTCTGGTCGGCCAGCTTCTCCACCGCAAGGATACGACCCTCGGCGTCCGTGTTGTTCACAGCGATGTTTGCCAGCAAGGACTGGTCGGTCATCTTGCTCACGCTTGCGACCCGCACAGCGGTAGCCGTATTCCGCACCGTGTCATTTATGTCGTCGGCGGCGATCCGGGATCGCCCGACTTTCCGTTGAAGTAGCGACTCTCAGATAACCCACTTTACGATGCCTTTCTCCGCACGACAACTTCCTTCCTGGAGGGCTTGAGAGATTCCAGTACTCGGATGAGCATCG